>Ga0207652_10001025_pt1 | contig 25629 bp, 19 predicted proteins | sample KBSC63BmetaG_FD_184334 | JGI IMG/M metagenome (GOLD analysis project Ga0207652, IMG submission 184334) | Corn rhizosphere microbial communities from Kellogg Biological Station, Michigan, USA - KBS C6-3B metaG (SPAdes) (version 2) | ecosystem: Host-associated > Plants > Roots > Rhizosphere ... | reverse complement strand
TCGTTCATTGAAGCGTGCTTTTTTATTGAATACCTTGGCATTAAATGAGATAAAATTATCGGAGAAAGAAAAACTATACAAAAAGTTATTCACTGATGCAACGTTTTCTCATCATTGAAACAAATAAGAGGATTTTTATTTTAAATGAAAAAAATCTAATGTCTTCGTGTAACCAAAACTGTTGCACACCGTCAAACTTTTGCGTAGCAGGCCAGGGACAGATTTTATTGTTCTGAATTAAATAGACACTAAATTTATTATCTATAAACTTTCTATCATGAAAATCCTTATTGGCATCGTAGTTCTTTTCATACAGTATTCGTGCTTTGCTCAAAATGATGCAGCACGTATTGATATCTTACTGAATGCTTATAGCCAACTTGGTAAATTCAATGGCTCTGCGCTCGTTGCAAAAAACGGAGCCATTCTTCTGAACAAGGGCTATGGTTACCGCAATGCTGAAACAGGCGTATTGAATGATGAATATTCCATCTACCAGTTGGGGTCTGTTACCAAACAGTTTACTTCAGCGGTAATCCTAAAGTTGCAGGCAGAAAATAAATTGTCTGTAACGGATAAGATCAGTAAATATTTCCGGGATTTTCCAAAGGGCGACAGCATCACCATCAAAGAATTGCTGACCCACACTTCAGGAATATATAACTATACCAATGATGAAATTTTCATGAAGAATGAAATTACTAAACCCAAGGCCCGCGAACAAATGATGGCCTTATTTGAACATAAACCACTCGATTTTTCGCCTGGCACTTCATGGAGTTATAGCAACAGCGGCTACTCTATGCTTGGGTACATCATTGAAAAAGTAACAAAAACCTCCTATGAGCAGGCAGTGCGCAATTATATTTTTTCACCGCTGAAGATGACACACAGTGGTTTTGATTTTACCAATCTGAAAAGCCCGGATAAGACAACAGGATATTCCGTTTTAAATGCTCATGATACTATGCGGGCGCCCATCGTTGATTCTACCATTTCATTTTCTGCCGGAGCCATCTACTCCACTACCGAAGATCTATATAGATGGAGCCAGGCGCTTGAGAACAATACCATCTTATCCGCCTCACAGCAAAATGAAGCCTATACGCCTGTAAAAAATAATTATGGTTATGGCTGGGTGATAGACAGTATTGACAGAAAAAGAAGAGTAGCTCATAACGGTGGCATCCCCGGTTATCTCACCACCATATCGCGCGTACCTGCAGATGACGTAACCATTATCCTCCTCAGCAATGCGTCCAACGAAACCATACAAAAGATTTCAAATGATATTTATGCAATTGTTTATCATAAAAACTACGAGCTTCCCAAAGAGAGAAAACCCATCAGCCTTGAGGCGCAAACCATGAAGCAATATGAAGGCGATTATGAGCTAAGGCCGGGCCTGAACGTGAAGCTAAAAGCAAAAGACAGTGTATTAATCGCCTCTCCGACTGGGCAGAGCGACAAAACACTCTTCGCAGAAAAGAAAGATTTCTTCTTTGAAAAAGAAGAGGATGTTCAGTTGGACTTTACAAGAAACGATCAAAATGAAATTGATGGCTTTGTGTTTCACCAGGGAGGCCGTGAGATCAGGTGTAAGAAAATTAAATAACACAAAGGAAAAAAATTCACTTCAAACAAGGCACTGTGGCCACACCAACCTGTAATCTTTAATTGAACAAATTTCCCAAGCCACCGCCCAACTTCGACAAGGCGCCAGAGATGCCATCTTCGGTAACGCTGTTGTCATTGGGGTCTTTTGCCTTGTTGGCAAATTTCTGCAGGATGCCAGGGAGAATCCCGGCTATAGCACCAGTGATTGCAGGTGACAATCCAAATTTACTGCCCAGCGTTCCTGCCAGGCCACCTTCGATCCCGCTTGCCAGCGGACTGCCGGAGGCCATGCCACTCTGAAGCTTTGATAGTAAACCGCTAATGCCGCCCTGCTGTGGGGCTGCACTGGCAAGGTTCGTAGTAATATGTTTGGCAATTTCTTCATGAACTGCCTGTTTCTGATCCTCAGGAATGGCATTGGCCACTTCCGGATGGGAGTCTAAATGTTCTTTTACCAGATTTACAAGTTGATCAAACATAACAATAGATAATTTAAAAGTGAATAAGGGATAACCAGTTTGGCTTCTAATTTCAAGCAAAAATGTTTCCACTTTTTTTGTTAGATGCCGCGATCCATTTCAAAGAAATGAGCACCGACCAAAAAGGGAAGAACATAAAGACGAAGGCCGAATACCCAGCTTGCATCGTAAAATACTTTGTGGGCTAAAAAATAATTCGCTACCAATCTGGTAACGGTTATATTTGTAATCAATGGAAAAAGGAAAGTAAAAGAAACAGCCTTCTACGTATTAAGAGATCCAAAAAATTATACTAAGTTTTATCGACACCTTTTAGCTTATCCAAGCAGGATCTATGCTGAACTTGATGAATCCTCAAAAATATTCCTGATAGGAAATTTTTCTAAAAAAGGAGAGATTACCGAACAATTTAGTGCCTATCAGGAAATAGCTTTGAATAAAGGAATTCTGGATGCAGCGAATATTTTGTATTTTGTATTGGGATGATGATGCTAAAAATTTTAAAAGAGGAGCGGCAGGTAAAGGAGGAGTTTCTGCGAGACGTGTGGTAACAATTACTTAGGACCCTTGTTATGCGGTCTCTTTTAGTTTATTAATCTTCTTTAACCAATAGTAAGGAAAAGATACTTTCAATAAAATATCGTCATTTTCAAGTCTAAAGCCATCTGGAATTCCAAGGAACTTCGTTTTGCTAATATTGGGATTAATTTGACAAACTTCTTTTTCCAAATTTTTTTCTTCTTTTCCATTTCCAAGAAAAATCAAATGGTCATTGCTTAAAACTAATTTCCCTTTTATTTTTTCTCCATTTTGTTTTATCAAAAGAGCAGAATCTTTTACTAATTGTTTCGTAGGTAGAGACGCTCCTTTTCGTCTTTTTAATTTTTGAGAACGAATAAATGTCTCAGAATAATAAAGAACGAGATAAAGAACCAGACCTACCACGGAGCCGATTACTATGTCTACTAACAAGTCACGTACATTAAATGTGTTTTTCTCAATTGCATCTTTTCCAAAAAGTAAAACGCCAATAGAAATTCCGTAAAAAACTCCCTGAACAGTAATTCGAATTCGATATAACCACGAAGGAGGATTAATAAAACCTCTTAGTAGAAGTGTTGTCAGTCCTGAAACAGCACCAAATACTACTAAAAATAGAATAGCAATATTTGGAGCATTAAAATAAAATTTAATTATTGCAGATAGTCCGATAATAAGGAACAATCCTACCAATGTGTTCTTAGTTCTGTGGTTCATATTTAAGTTTTAAAGGTCAGTTATTTTGTTGGTTTTCTAAATGTCGCATAACACTCCGAAAAATATCCGGGAAAGCCCCTTAAAAAGCCCCACATTAAAAATGATTCTGCGGGGGGTTGCGGTATATTCAAAAGTAGTAATTATATTCTTTAGTTAATAATTTTTACATCAGTTTTTTATTTCAATAATATAGCTTTCCTGTTACGCCTTTAAAACGTTACCATTATCTTACTCCGCAAAACAATGATTCGATAAATTTTATCCATCATCTGCGTGTAGTAGAGTTTTTGGGTCTTACCTAACCTTATTCACCTTAATAATAGAACACCCTCTCCTGAATACTAGCTTATTACCTTCTTAAACCCGATATATTTAGGTTAATAATGTAATAAGGTGGCTGTAAAACAACTTGTCTAGGGCTTTCAATCTGTTGCAGGTAAACATAAACGGAAACGCGTAAAAGTAAATAGAGGTCATTATTTTTTATCTAAAATACTTTGTTAGAATAGAGATGCTGACTTTAAATGGATGTTGGCAATTCTTTAAAATCAAAGGGCAATGTAAAATAGAATGTAGAACCTTCATTTGGGGTAGATTCCACCCAAATGCGACCGTGTTGCTTTTTTACAATTTCAGTGGCAATAAATAACCCGAGACCTAGCCCGGGAAATGTGCTGGTGGTTTCGTCTGTTACTCTAAAAAAACGTTTAAATAATTTTTGCTGCATTTCTCTTGAAATACCGATACCAAAGTCTTGGACACTGACTGTTACATTCTCTTCTGAAACAACCGTTCTGATAATAACTTTATCAGCAGCAGGAGAATATTTTATCGCATTGGAAATTAGGTTCACAATTATCTGAGAAGTTCTTTCCTTATCCCCTATCAACGGTTTTACTTTTTCCAGCTTTTTAATGATCTTATGTTTTTTGGTAGTCATCTGCAGATCAGCAGCCACTTCATTTATAAGTTCATTCAGATCATAAGATTCATGTTTGAGGATCAACTGGCCTTCAGTTATTTTGGTTACGTCCAGCAAATCTTTGATCAAGGTGGTCAAACGATCTATCTGGTGATCCATTCTTAATAAAAGGTCCGCCGAAACATGATCTTCCTTTTCTAGTAAAGTATCATAGAGGATCTGAGCATAAGCTTTGATGCTGGTTACAGGCGTTTTCAATTCATGACTTGCCACACCGATAAATTCTTCTTTTTGTTTTTCAATCGCCCGTCTTTCAGTGATGTCGCGGTAATTTTTAATGATGCCATGAATGCTTGAATTATTCGCAAGATTGATGCAGCCAACTTCCATTATGCGATAAGATCCATCTGCATGTTTCATCCTAAGCTCGCCCTGGATATAGTTTGATGGCCGTTCGATACATTTTTGAAATAGTTTCTTTTCAAATTCGCGGTCTTCAGGATGAACCACGCTGTTCGTAAAGAGATTTGTTCCAAGCCGTTCTTTCGCTGAATATCCTAACACTCTTTCTATAGATTCACTCTGGTAAGTAATCGTTCCATCAAGGTTGAAAACAGTGATTACGTCGAATGAATTCTGAACAAGCGCCTTGAAGCGTTCTTCATTTTCCCTGATGATCTGTTCCTGGAATTTCCTTTCACTGATGTCGATGTTTACTCCCGACATTTCTACCGGTTTCCCTTTTTTATCGAAGCTGATATTCGCTCTTGTCAGGATCCAATGCAAGGATTTATCGGGCCAAAATATTCTGAATTCAACAGACAATTCCTTTTGATTTTTAATACTCTCCTGGATCGCTTTCTCTGTCGCACCCACATCATCGGGATGAATGAATGAAAGCCAGTCGCTAAGCGTTCCTTTAAATGAATATTCTTGCAATCCATATAAAGATTCCTGCACTTTTGTCCAGGTAATTTTATTTGTTTTAAAATCCCAGAGATACGTTCCTACAGAACCGGCAGCTAATGAAAAGTTTAACTGATTCCTTGTTTTTACCAGGGCATTTTCAATTAATTTCTGACCGGTGATATCTCGCTGCGTTCCCCAGATACTTATTAACATCTGATCCTCTATCATCCCTATCATATTATGTAGAAAATAACGGGTGAGGTCGCCTTCTGTGGTCGTGGTTTCCATCTCACTGATGCGATAGCCGGATTCAATTAACGGTAACAAAGCGCCCTGATTTCTGTCATTTTTGGTCATCAGGTCTTTTATGCTGGTGCCGGCTAATTCCTTTGCATCCCGATACCCATACATTCTTGCAACAGCATTGTTACATTCGGCTACAAACGCATTCTGATAAATGGCTTCTAATTGTTGGGCGGCGGGTAGATTAATTGAAATTCTTTCTTTCAGATCAAATCGCCAGATTCCTTCTGTAGTTTCAGAGATAAACCGTTCATATCTTTTTTTGCTTTCTTCCAAAAGCCGCTGATCATTTTTTTGGTTCGTAATATTATTACCATAAATAGTAAAAGTGTTCTCAGCAGGATATAGTCTGAAATAATACCATTCTTTAGATTGCTCATCATGATATTCAAACTGGCTGACTCTTTTTGATTTCATTGCCAGCATCAGTTTCTTATGAAAATCAGTGTCCATAAGATAAGTAAGCACTTCCCACAAATTCTTTCCGATAAGATCGGTCGATTTTTTCCCTATAAAATTTTCTCCTTTAGAATTGATAAAATTCAGCCTCCACTCATTATCTACAGAAATAAAAATGTCGCTGATACTGTTTAAAATAGAGTTGTTCAATTGAAGTGCCTGAAGTAATTTTTCTTCAGCACGACGTTGTAACGTAATGTCTTCGATCACTAAAAGAATCCGGTCTTTTTTATTTTCATTGAACCTCATCCGCAGTGCGCTGAACAAAATAATCCGATTACCAATGGTTGAAAAAGTATGCTGTACTTCAAAGTCTTCAAAACTTTTATTCTTTGAAATGATCTCTAAAAGCTTTTCTTTGAGGCCGGAAATATTCCATTCGCCATTGTTCATTTCGTAAAGAAAAAATCCTTCTGTCTGGCTTTGCTTCTGATGAAAATCTTTATAAAAAGCACTGTTGGCAGTACTTACACGCAATTCTGTATTTAAAACAAGCAGTGGTTCACGAATCGTTTCTACAATTGCTTCCCGGTATTCAAATGCTTCTTTGAGATCATTATTGCGATGATGTAGTTCTTCATTTATGGTGGTCAGTTCTTCATTCGTTGATTGCAACTCTTCTTTAGAAGTTTCCAACTCTTCATTAATGCTTTGCAATTCTTCATTGGAGGAAAGCACTTCTTCATTAGCACTTTGAAGTTCTTCTCTTGTGGCCTCAAACTTCTCGCCCATGGTTCTTACCTGTTCTTTTGCCTCCCTCAGCTCCTGCTTCAGTCTTGCTTTCAGCTCATCTTCAGCAACCTTTCTGTTGGCACCCGTAACGACCGGCTGTTGTTCCGCAACTTTGCTTTGACTGGTTTCATGAAACAGTACTAAAAAATAAGGATCAGGCGATGAAGTTCTTAATGGCACCATTTCAAGCGTTACTGTTTCGGCACCATTATCTGATAATAAATGAATACCGTCTTTTTTTACTGGAATTCCTTCTTTCTTCGCCCTATTGATCAATGACCTTACTTCAAAAACAAGATCCTCACGAACCATTTTCAATAAATGCAGGCTTGCTTTCCCATAGGCAGGCTGAAGATAACGGGATGCAGGCCCATGAAACCGGAGGATCTGGAGATCCGAATTTACTACCACACTTGGTGGCACATATTGGGACAACAATATTTTGTCGCTTACTTTTTCAATATCAGATTCATTCACCTTTTCTTTATGTAAAAATCCTGCGGCAGTCTCGACTCTCTGGTTGGCCCGGAAAGCCGGAAAAGAAAAATCAAAATTGGCGCTACGTCCAAGATCTTTTTTTGTATAAATTTTCTGTTCTTTATTTGCCTGGCCAAAAAACTCGGAGGAAGCTCCAACTGTTTCAGATTTTCCCAGCAATAAAAATCCATTTGACTTTAAGGCATAGTGAAAAGCTTTAAGGATCTTCTTTTGAACATTCGGATCAAAATAGATCATTACATTCTGGCAACTTACCATATCTATTTTTGAAAAAGGAGGATCGGTAAGCAGGTTGTGCGTTGCAAAAACACATAAATCCCGGATAGATTTAACTACCTGGTAATGGCCGTCAATTTTTGTAAAAAACTTTTTCAACCGTGCAGCGGAAACGTTTTCCATATTGCCGGATTGATAAATGCCGGTTCTTGCTTTTTCTATTGCTGCAGGATTAATATCTGTTGCAAAAATCTGGAATGGAATAGCCAGTTCATTTTTCTGCAAATATTCAAAAACAGTGATCGCAATAGAGCAGGCTTCTTCACCGGTTGAGGAGGCAGTAACCCAGATTCGCAAAGGGTCATTGGGCTTTCTGTCTCTTAATAAAGCAGGAAGAATGATTTGATCAAGCTGCCGGTAAACAATAGGATCTCTGAAAAAAGAAGTGACATTAATCAGCAGATCCTGGTAAAGCTGATCCACTTCTTTGTTGTTTTCGCGAAGTAACTGAGTATAATCTGCAAGGCTCTTTTTTCGGCTCAGCGCCATCCTTCTATGTATGCGCCGATTGATAGTGGCTTCTTTATACAATGAAAAATCAACCCCCTTTCTATTGTTAAGAATAAGCAGTATTCTTCTTAAATCAGTTTCATTTGGCGTTGGCAAATCAGTTCCTTTCAGAGAAGTATAGGGAAGCTTGAGAATATCGCTCAGTTCGCTGGCAATTTGCCTAACAGGTAAAATAAAATCTACAAAACCTGAATCCACAGCGCTTCTGGGCATACCGTTAAAAGCAGCACTGTCATCCTGGGCAAAAGTGATTCCGCCTTCGGCTTTGATCTCTTTGAAACCTGCCGTGCCATCAGAGCCTGTTCCAGACAATAGAATTCCAATGGCTTTATTCTGATAAATGCCGGCAAGATTTTTAAAGAAAAAATCAATCGGCAAAAAGATGCCTTCTTTGTTTTCCCGGGGAAATAAAGTAAGATGGCCGTCAACAATATTCATGTAGGTATTCGGTGGAATTACATATACCTGGTTAGGCTCAAGCGGCATTCGGTCTTTCACCTGGTGCACAGGCATAGAAGTTTTCTTCTCGAGTAGTTCAGGCAAAATGCTTTCACGATTTGGGGCAAGATGTTGCACAACTACATAAGAGATACCGGTATCATCAGGAAGATTTTCAAGGAAAGTTTTTATGGCCTCAAGTCCCCCTGCAGAAGCCCCAATAGCAGCAACGGGAAAGGGGGCGGCTCCTGTCTCTGTTTGTTCTTCACTATTGGATAGCACCTTCCCATCCCGGGAATGAGAATTTTTCTTTGGAGCCTTCATTATACTTGTGGATATTTAATAAAGAAAGGTATGCCTATTTTGATAATTAGAAAAAGAAAATTGATATTTAAATGGATGAGTCGTTTTATCATTGTTTTCATATATAGAATACTGCTTTTTGGAAACAAAAAGGGCTGTAACTTTAGGATTTAAAATGCGTGAATTCATTAAATGTGCATCTGTACGGTTCACACATCATTTTGACTGATCAAACAAAAAATACTAAATGAACCCTTTAAAAACCTTATCGTTTGTTGCGGTAACAGTCATGTTGTTCATCGTTGCCGCCTGTAAAAATGCGGAGACGGCCTTCAACAAAATTAATAGCACTAACGCTGTTCCTGACAAGGATTTTGCTTTATTGGAACTTTTTACTTCTGAAGGCTGTTCAAGCTGCCCACCTGCTGACCACCTTTTAGCCCGGATTCAAAAGGAAGCCGGCACCAGGCCCATTTATGTTTTGTCAGAACATGTTGATTATTGGGATGACATGGGGTGGAAAGATATATTTAGCCAGCGACAGTTTTCTCAACGCCAGTATCGGTATGATAATTTGCTAAAGGCACAGGTTTATACGCCTCAACTAATAATCAATGGCAAAGCTCAATGTTTAGGATCTGATGAAGCTGCGGTAAATAGTGCAGTTAAAAACGCGCTTAAAACAAAAACAAAGGTAAACCTTGATTTAAAAGCCACGCAACGGGAGAAAGAAATGGAGATTGCCTACAAGGTTATTGGAAATTCACCAGGGGATAAATTACTTATTGCTGTAGTTCAAAAACAGGCGGTAAGTAAAATTGGAGACGGAGAAAACAGGGGAAAGACTTTGAATCATGCACAGATAGTACGAAGCCTTCTTTCATTTAGCATCTCCGGTGCTAATAAAGGTGTTGAACAAATATTACTTCCGGATCGTTATAATGTTGACGATTTCGAGATTATTGGATTTTTACAGGATCAAAAAACCAATGAAATTGTGGGTGCCGTCCGTGCAGATTAATTTGGCCGTTTTATTAAACTGGCGCAGGTCTTCCAGACCATGTGACTGCCTGTTACTAAATCCAGATACCCGGTCTAAAGCAACCATAAAGGGCTATTTTTAGAGATAACACCTGTTTAAAAATTGTCACAAAAAAATTATCTAACGGTCAATCATTTTTTGCCCCTGTTCACTATACCGTGCGCCTTTCACTTCAATATTTGAAACAGCTTCATCAATTTCTTTTAGATTTTCTGCACTCAGTTTAATTTCTGCTGCGCCAACGTTTTCTTCCAGGCGGTGCAATTTTGTTGTACCGGGAATAGGAACAATCCATGGTTTTTGAGCAAGCAGCCATGCAAGGGCGATTTGGGCATTCGTTGCATTCTTTTCTTTGGCAATTCTGCCAAGTAAATCAACCACAGCCTGGTTGGCCTTCCGGTTCTCTTCAGAAAAACGAGGCACCGTGTTTCGGAAATCATTCTTGCCAAATGTGGTGTTCTCATCGATCTTTCCTGTCAGAAAACCTTTACCCAAAGGGCTAAACGGAACAAAGCCAATACCCAACTCTTCCAGTGTTGGCAAAATTTCCTGTTCTGGCTCACGCCACCAAAGTGAGTATTCACTTTGCAAGGCAGTTACCGGTTGCACGGCATTTGCTTTGCGAATGGTTTGAACGCCTGCTTCTGACAATCCAAAGTGTTTCACTTTTCCTTGTTTGATCAGATCCTGCACTGCCCCGCCAACATCCTCTATTGGAACATTAGGGTCAACGCGATGCTGGTAAAACAGGTCAATCACATCAGTTTGCAAATGTTTTAATGAGGCCTCTGCAACAGCTTTTATTCTTTCAGGGCTGCTGTCTAATCCCTGAGCAGAGTTGCCGTTTTTAAAGCCAAACTTCGTGGCGATCACTACCTTGTTTCTGTAAGGTTTTAATGCCTTTCCTACCAACTCTTCATTACCACCTTGGCTGTAAGCTTCGGCAGTATCAAAAAATGTAACGCCCAGTTCAACTGCTTTTTGAATGAGCGCAATGGCATCGGCTTCGTTCGTTACAGTACCATAACCGAAGGTTAATCCCATACACCCGAGGCCGAGCGCTGATACTTCCAGTCCGCTTTTCCTAAGATTCGTTTTTGCATATTCCACTTTTTTAATTTGAAAAAATGAGTTTTATTGATTGTATTGCACATCGGTAACTTTTTCCATCCATTCAACAACTTTACCATCTAAATTTTCCTGTATGGCTATATGCGCCATGCCGGTAGTCGCCGTTGCGCCATGCCAATGTTTTTCATTGGCTTCGAACCAAACCACATCGCCGGGATGAACTTCTTCCACAGCGCCACCATCGCGTTGCACCCAACCGCAACCGGATGCGATAATCAACGTTTGGCCCAAAGGATGTGTATGCCACGCTGTTCGCGCACCCGGCTCAAATGTAACGCTTGCCGCTGCTCCGCGCCTTGTATTATTTGGCTGAAACAAAGGGTCTATCCTTACAGCTCCGGTAAACCAGTCTTCCGGCCCTTTTGCGGAAGGCTGTGAGCCAATTCGTATAATTTCCATAATAATTACTTTTTATTTTCAATAATTGGTTCATTAAACTCTATTTCTTGCTGATGCGGTAAATGTCGCCATCATCAGTTATAGCAAACAGCATGTCGTTCAAATAAGTTACATCCCTGATCCGTTGGCTTTTATCGGCGAGCAATCTTTCTTCACCAACTACTTTGTTATCTTTAATGACAAGCCTGTCAAGATGCTGCCCGCTCAGTGAAGCAACAAATAAATTGTTTTTCCATTCAGGTATGGCGTTCCCTTCATAAAAACAAATCCCGCTGGGTGATATAACCGGATCCCAATAATAAACAGGTTGCTCCATGCCTTCTTTTTGTTGGATCGCATCCCCAATTTTTTGACCGCTGTATTCAAGACCATAAGTAATAACCGGCCAGCCATAATCTTTGCCTGCATGTATGATGTTGATCTCATCGCCGCCAAGAGGCCCAAATTCTGCTTCCCACAATTCTCCCGTCTCCGGGTTAATAGCAAGCCCCTGCGGATTGCGATGCCCATAAGAATATATTTCAGGCATTGCACCGGCTTTATTTAGAAAAGGATTTCCGGGGGCCGGTTTGCCGTCTTTCGTTATTTTAAAAACTTTCCCCAGGTGCGATTCTAATTTTTGAGCCTGTGCCCTGCCTTCAAGAATAGATCTTTCACCGGCGCTTACAAAAAGATTTCCATCTTTATCAAACGCGAGGCGGGACCCAAAATGCAGGTTGCTGTTTAAGGCTGGGGTAGCCTGAAATATTACTGTTGGGTTTTCAACCTTTCCTGCATCTTCATTCAATTTTCCTTTTGCCACTGCGGTAAGATTGCCCGGCGGGAAATTTTCTGAAAAGCTCCAGTACATCATTTTATTATTTGCAAAATCCGGATCGAAGGCAACATCGAGCAAGCCGCCCTGCCCTGCATCCACTACATCAGGAAACCCGGTAATTTTTTTAACGAGTTGACCGTCGGCATTAATGATTTCAGCGTATCCTGATTTTATAGTTACCATCAGCCTGCCATCAGGCATCGATACAATGGCAAACGGAGCACCGAGCTTCTCTGCAATTTTTTCAACCTTGTAGGGCGTGGTTGTTTTTACACCGGCAATTCTTGTTTGCCCGCTGAACGCAGGTTTATAATCGCTGTTGGTTTTTTTGGTTTCAACCGGGGACAAATGAGACGTATCCCTACTATCGCTCCGGGAAACATTGGTTCCTTTATTAGCGCAACTTGTTGTACAAACAAGCACCAGGAAAAATGAGGAGAAGAAAATGTTTTTTGTACGCATAATCATTTTATTAAAAAGTGAAATAATGAAGAAGTGTTTGAAGCTAATGATTTACCACAAAGTTCTCACCATTTTTTTTACTGCACTGGAAAAGAATGTACATGTCAGATTCCCCAGATTAGCCTGATTTACTGAAAACCCTGAAAAGACAATCCAGTTTAATCGGTTAATCCCTTCTATCAATGGTTCAGACATCGGCAAACCTGATCATGATTTCCAAATCAAAACATTATTGTAATTTCATTAGCTTTTCACCTGGGAAAAATGTGAAAAGATGCGGCTATATCTTATTTAGTCAAAAAAGAATTTTTAACATCCATCATCAGCAATTGCATGAACAAGATCCTGGTACTTTTTGCCCATCCCGCGTTTGAGCGTTCAACGATGCACCGCTCATTGCTTGAGCATATAAAACAATTGGACGATGTTACTATAAATGATCTTTATGAAAATTATCCGGACTTTGAAATTGACGTGGAACGGGAGAAAAAGCTTCTTTCAGAACACCAGGTAATCATTTGGCAACATCCTCTTTTTTGGTATAGCGGCCCCGCCTTATTAAAACAATGGCAGGACCTTGTATTTGAGTATGGCTGGGCTTACGGAAAAGATAGTTATGCCCTTGAAGGCAAAAAAATTTTCAATGCAATTACGTCTGGCGGTGAACTGGAAGCTTTTCAAAAAAGGTGTTTTCATAATTCTACTATCAGGGATTTTTTATTACCTTTTGAAAGAACAGCAGAAATTTGCCGGATGATTTATTTGCCTCCGTTCTGGGTCCCTGAAACTGAAAAATTGAGCGTGGCCAGGATACAAGAATTTGGCAAACAATACAAAGATCTTCTACTGCTGGTCCGCGACAATGATTTAAATGATCCGAAATTTTTATCTGCTCCATTATTAAACAAACTTGTTTCAACAGGCAAACCCATTTAAGATATGGATGAACACCAGTTTCTTTTACAGGCCATCATATTTTTGACATTGGCGGTAATTTTTGTGCCGGTCGCAAAAAAGCTAGGGCTGGGATCGGTTCTCGGCTATCTTTTGGCAGGCGTGGTCATTGGCCCGTTCATATTAGGTTTTGTAGGTAATGAAGGAGAAAGCATTCTTCATTTTGCGGAGTTTGGTATCGTGTTGATGCTTTTTCTTATTGGCCTCGAACTACAGCCTGAGTTGCTATGGAAGCTTCGCAAATCAATTCTTGGCTTGGGAGTGATGCAACTCATTCTTACAACGGCTTGCGTTGCTGCGCTGGCCATGGCTTTTGGATTTGGCTGGGAACATGCTCTGGTATTAGGAATGATCCTTTCGATGTCATCTACTGCAATCGTTTTACAAATTCTATCTGAAAAAGGGCTGATGAAAACCACCGCAGGACAAAGTGCGTTTGCCGTTTTACTATTCCAGGATGTGGCCGTTATTCCTATCCTGGCCATTCTTCCACTCTTTAATAAAATCACTTCAGGCAACACAGCAGGTATTGCCCATGACGTAACCTGGGTAGGTGGAAAGGCAGGCTGGCTGCAAGGCCTGATTGTGTTTGGCTCTATCGCCGCAATAATAGTTATCGGAAGACTTTTGATTCGTCCCTTACTTCGCATAGTTGCCAAAACTGAAATGCGCGAAATATTTACGGCCCTGGCTCTATTGATAGTAATTGCAATAGCAGAATTAATGACGCAGATCGGACTTAGCCCCGCCCTTGGGGCGTTTCTTGCGGGCGTAGTATTGGCCAACAGTGAATATCGCCATGAACTGGAAAGCGACATTGAGCCTTTTAAAGGATTACTGTTGGGAATATTTTTTATGGCCGTTGGCGCTTCCATTAATTTTCACTTGGTAGCCGATCAAAAATGGGCGATAATATCCTGGGTGCTGCTTCTTATTGTCATCAAAAGCGCCGTGCTTTTGCTGTTAGGAAAATTTCTAAAAATGGGCGCGCGGCAAAATTTTATTTTTTCATTCAGTCTCAGCCAGGTTGGTGAATTTGCTTTTGTTTTATTGTCTTTCTCATTGCAGCAGGGAATCTTGCCGCCAGATACAGTAAGCCTGATGATTGCCGTAGTAGCCATCAGCATGGGTTTAACACCCATAGTGATGTTGCTCAATGAAAAAATAATTTTACCAAGGCTCGGCACAGGAGTAAAACCTGAAAGAGAACCCGATGTAATTGATGAAAGAAATAAAGTGATCATTGCAGGCTTTGGCCATTTTGGAAGCACGGTAGGAAGATTTTTAAAATCTAATAAGATAGAGGCCACCTATCTTGATATGGATTCAGATAGGGTAGATATTTTGAGAAAAATGGGATTTAAAGTATTTTATGGAGATGCTTCCCGGTCTGAGCTACTGGATTTTGCGGGGGCAAAAGATGCGAGCATCATTATTATAGCAATTGGCTCGGCTGAAAAAAGACTGGAAGTGGTAGAAACTGTAAAAAAACATTTTCCACATCTTCACATGCTGATAAGATCCACCAACCGCTATGATGCGTATGAGCAGATGAATGCAGGGCTTCTTCACATTTACCGGGAAACGCTGGATACCAGTTTGCGCGTAGGCGTAGATGCCATGTCTTTATTAGGCTACAGAAAATACGCAGCCAAACATCTTGCAAATACTTTCTTTAAATACGATGAACAGGCATTGAAAAAATTATCGGCCATCCGCGACCAGGAAGTGTATATCAACGAGATTAGAAAATCAACCGAGGAACTGGAATTGCTGATGGCAAGTGATAATCAGTTTTCAATCCAGGCGGATGCTGACGTGGATGACTAAACAGCATTTCATTTTGCAAAAGCTTATTCTGATTCTCAAAAATAAAAATGGTTTATTTCTTCGTTTACTATTGCTACGGCATTTTCAGCAAACGCGGTTGCTTATTCATTTAATAAGGATCATTAATTAACTACCGGTTTTTTAATAACACTTCTTTAGAAGATAGCCACTGAAATTTCAAACGGTAATTTGTAATTTTAATAAATGGCTAATCTGATCTCCTTTACGGATAAAGGACTTTTTTGTGAAGCAGGCAATTTCTATATTGATCCCTGGCTGCCTGTTGAGCGGGCCTTGATTACGCACGCACATAGTGATCATGCAAAATCCGGCAATCAATTTTACTTATGCCATAAAGATTCAAAACCCATTCTTGAATTAAGATTAGGCATGAACAATTACCAAACTGTTGAATGGGATGAACCCATCTTTATGAATGGTGTAAAAATCTCTTTTCATCCCGCAGGCCATATTATCGGGTCTTCACAAATCAGACTGGAATATAAAGATGAAGTGTGGGTAGTGAGCGGTGATTATAAAAGAGAAGATGATGGCATCAGTGGCACATTCGAACCTTTAAAATGCAATGTTTTTATAACAGAATCGACATTTGGATTGCCCATTTATAAATGGAAACCGCAGCAGGAAATTTACGCGGATATTATCAATTGGATCAGTAAAAATAAAGAAACCGGCAAAGCAAGTATTTTGATTTCATATAGCCTGGGAAAGGCGCAGCGCGTGTTACAGGCTTTAAAAGAAACGACTCAAACGATCTTTGCACATGGTGCAATCTTCAACATGCAACAAACTTTGATTGATGCAGGATGGGATCTAACACCGGTTGTAAGAATTACGCCGGAAACACCCAAAGAACTTTTGAAGGAAACGGTTGTGATTGCGCCTCCCGGAGCGGAGGGAACTTCATGGATGAAGAAGTTTTATCCACATTCCATCGGGGTTTGTAGTGGCTGGATGCAGGTAAGAGGAAACGCAAGAAGAAGAAATGTGGATGCCGGTTTCGCATTGAGCGATCATGCGGATTGGAATGCATTATTAACAACTGTGAAAGAAACAGGTGCGGAAAGAGTTTTTGTTACTCATGGTTTCCAGGATGCGTTTAGCCGGTACCTGAATGAACAAAATATTGCCATTTCCGCAGAAGTAAAAACGCAATTTGGAGATGAAGATGAGGAGGCCAATTCGCCATTGGAAATCAAAAATGAAGAACCGAAAATGTATGAATGAAATTACTGACATAGAAAATAAAAAAGGTTTGCAATTGTTTGCCCAGTTGGTGAGCGAAATAAGTTCTTCTACAAAAACTAACGACAAGCTTCAATCGCTGATCGATTATTTTGCAACAGCACCAGATGAAGATAAAGTTTGGGTAATTGCGATCTTTAGTGGACGAAGACCAAGACGTGCAGTGAATTCCCGGCTCATGCGGGAATGGTGTTTGGAAATCATTGGCATTCCTGACTGGCTTTTTGGTGAATGTCATTCTACAGTCGGTGACTTTTCAGAAACACTTGCTTTGTTGCTTTCAGAAGTTGAAATTGTAAATCCCCGGAATGAAAATCTTGGATTTTATTTAGAGAACTTTATCAGCATTGAAAAAGAAGATGAAAGCATCAAAAAGAAATTTATTGTTGAGAGCTGGCAACAAATGAACCATGAGGAGAAATTTGTTTTTAATAAATTAATTACAGGCAGTTTCAGAATAGGTGTTTCACAAAAAACAATTGTAAATGCACTGGCAAAAGTAGTTTCTCTTTCTTCTTCTATCATTGCTCATCGGATCAGTGGAAACTGGGATCCGGTTACTACTTCTTTCAAGGATTTATTGGGTGAAAATAGCTCCGTTACTGACTTTTCAAAGCCTTACCCATTTTATCTTGCTTATGCAATTGACGATTCGGTTGAAACTTTGGGTGAGCCTAATTTATGGCAGGCAGAATGGAAATGGGATGGAATCCGTGGGCAAATGATCAAAAGAAATAACGAAATATTTGTGTGGAGCAGAGGCGAAGAATTGATGACGGATAAATTTCCTGAATATTTTATTTTAAAAGATTTATTACCGGATGGCGTTGTTTTAGATGGAGAAATCATCCCCGCTGTGGATGGGAAACCTTTGCCCTTCGCTGTTTTGCAAACACGGATCGGAAGAAAAAATATTTCAAAGAAACAATTGCAGGAAGCGCCGATTTGTTTTTTTGCTTACGATCTTATGGAATATAATTACGAAGACTGGCGCGACAAACCTTTATCAGAAAGAAGAAAAAAACTGGAAGAAATTATTCTGCCGATCCACAATAAAGCCATTCAGCTTTCTCCCATTATTGACTTTAATTCATGGAATGAACTTGCAGCGTTAAGAGAAAAGTCAAGAGAGAAAAACAGTGAGGGAATCATGTTGAAAAGAAAAGATTCTGTTTATAAAGTCGGCAGGAAAAGAGGCGATTGGTGGAAATGGAAAATTGATCCGCTTACGATTGATTGCGTGATGATCTATGCCCAAAAGGGAAGCGGAAGAAGAAGCAATCTTTATACAGATTATACTTTTGCAGTAAAGGATGGCGACGAACTGATCTCATTTACCAAAGCCTACTCCGGGCTTACTGATAAAGAATTTGCGCAGATAGATTATTTTGTAAAAAGGAATTCGATTGAAAAATTCGGACCGGTAAGAACAGTAAAACCGGAACTGGTTTTTGAAATTGCCTTCGAAGGAATTGCAGCCAGTAATCGCCACAAAAGCGGCGTGGCATTGCGTTTTCCAAGAATGAGCCGGTGGAGAAAAGACAAAAGGGTTGATGAGATTAATACCCTGGATGATTTGAAGGAGATGTTGAGATTGTATGGGAGGTAATTATTGAATTATTTTATTATTAAATTATTGTTGAATTGTCGAATGACAGAAGTTGAATTCAAAAGTAGCAAAGGTTTTCAGGTGGTAAGCGATTGGCTTGCTGCCAAAGATTTTATTCCATTTGCCTTCCAGGAAGAAACCTGGGAGCATATCATCAATGGAAAATCAGGATTGGTCAATGCCCCCACGGGTTGCGGAAAAACGTTTTCTGTTTTTCTCGGTGCAATCATTTCTTTCATCAACGACAATCCAATAATTTATAAAACCAAAAATAAAAACGGCTTGCAGCTTTTGTGGATCACGCCTTTGCGGGCACTGGCAAAAGATCTTGGCAGAGCCATGGAAGAAGTAATTGAAGAATTGGGAATGAATTGGAAAGTGGGGATTCGCAATGGAGATACCAGTTTGAGTGATCGTGCAAAACAAAAAAGGCAGGTTCCGGAAGTTCTTCTCATCACACCGGAAAGCTTGCATCTTTTGTTAGCACAAAAAAATTACCGGGATGTTTTTAAGACTTTAAAGATTATTGCGGTAGATGAATGGCACGAACTACTCGGAAGCAAGCGAGGTGTGCAGGTAGAGTTAGCGCTATCAAGGATTATAGGGCAGAGATTAGAAAACAGTAAACAAACAAATAAATCAAAATCGGATTTTAATTTGAAGGTTTGGGGAATAAGTGCCACTATCGGAAATCTTCAACAGGCGCAGGAAGTTTTGCTTTCTACCCTATCGCAAATTGGATTAAAGAAAAAAGATTTTAAAACCGTTAAGGCAGTTATTGACAAACCCATTCAAATAGAATCCATTTTACCGGATGAAATAGAGAAATATCCCTGGGCTGGTCATTTAGGAATAAAACTGGTTAATAAGGTGATTCCCATTATTATGAAAAGCAAGACCACGCTCATCTTTATCAATACGCGGGGCATGAGCGAAATGTGGTACCAGGCTTTATTAAATGCGTGTCCTGATCTGGCAGGCTCCATCGCCCTGCATCACGGAAGTATTGAGCAGGATCTCCGGTTTTGGGTTGAAGATAATTTGCATTCGGGAAAACTAAAAGCGGTTGTATGCACCGCCAGCCTTGACCTGGGAGTTGATTTTCGTCCTGTAGAAACGGTAATTCAAGTTGGCTCGCCGAAGGGCGTTGCCCGGTTTTTGCAAAGAGCAGGAAGAAGCGGACACGGCCCGGGAGAAGTGAGTAAAATTTATTTTTTACCAACACATTCTTTAGAGTTAATTGAAGCGGCTGCATTAAAGGAAGCAACAGAAAATAAATTAATAGAAAGCCGTGAGCCCCGAATTTTATGCTTCGATGTCCTCATTCAATATTTAAGTACGCTCGCTATATCTGATGGCTTCTATCCTGAAGAGATTTTCAAAGAAATAAAATCAACTTATTGCTACCGCGAGATAACAAAAGAAGAATGGGAACAAATTTTACACTTTGTAACCGCCGGTGGTGTTGCATTACAGCAATATGATGATTACAAAAAGATAGAAATTATTGACGGGCTTTATAAAATAACCAACCGGAGAATTGCGATGCGTCACCGGATGCATATTGGTACGATCGTAAGCGATCCGATGATGAAAGTGAAATTTTTAAGCGGAGGCTTTGTAGGTGTTATTGAAGAATGGTTTATCGCCGGGATGCAGCCGGGAGATGTGTTTACGTTAGCTGGAAGAACGCTGGAATTTGCGATGATAAAAGACATGACCTGCATGGTAAGAAAATCTAACGCAAAAAAATCAAGAATCCCAAGCTGGCAGGGCGGCAGAATGCCTCTGTCAGCAAATCTTGGCTTTATGCTTCGAAGAAAATTTGATGAAGCAGGGTTAGAAATTGAAAATCATCCCGATAGCCATCGGGAAAGAATAAAGACAGAAAAGGAGCTGGAAATTCTTAAACCGCTCTTCGAATTACAGGATTATCTTTCTCACATTCCAAAGAAAAACGAATTACTGATCGAACAGATTGAAACCAAAGATGGCTTTCACCTTTTTGTATTTCCTTTTGAGGGAAGATTGGTGCATGAAGCCATGGCAGCCATTCTTGCTTATCGCATCAGCCGGATTACGCCGATCACGTTTTCATTTGCTATGAATGATTATGGATTTGAATTGTTAAGCGACCAGCCAATACCAGTAGATGACAGTAACGCTTACGAACTTTTTTCGCCTGAGAATTTGTTAGAGGATATTCAAAGAAGTTTGAACAGCGTAGAAATGGCGAAAAGAAAGTTTCGAGATATTGCCGTTATCGGCGGATTGATCTTCCAGGGTTTTCCGGGAGAGCAAAAAAAAGCCAGGCATTTGCAATCATCTGCTTCGCTACTGTTCAATGTTTTCTCGGAGTATGAACCACGAAATTTATTGTTGCGCCAGGCTTACAATGAAGTACTCGAACAGCAAATGGAAGAGCAACGGTTAAGAGATATGCTGGAAAGAATTCAGAAAAGCAGGATCATCCTGACTTTTCCACGGAGATTAACTCCATTCTGTTTTCCCATAAAAGTGGATAGTATGCGTGAAGATCTTTCATCAGAAAAGTTGGAAGACCGGGTGAAGAAAATGCAGTTGCAACTGGAGAAATAAATTTTCTGATTTCATTCTTACTATTACCAATAAATAACACGGTTTTTTATTTTGCTTTCGACGCACCAACTGCGCAGAAACTCTTACTCGTACATATTTCATAACTTGCCAACAAAAAAATTGGCTGGCCCGCTTCGGTTTACATTTCATCGTCAAACTCTTTGGCTTTCTCCTACCCGTTGTATTTTTTGGGAAGAAGAAAGCGCATTGATTTTATCTGATTTACATCTTGGCAAATCAGGCCATTTTCGCAAATCGGGAATTGGGATTCCTCAGAATATTTTTAAAGAAGATCTACAAAAACTATTTGCACAGATCCAGTTTTTTAAACCAAAGGTTTTGTTGATCGCGGGGGATATGTTTCACAGCTCAGCCAATAAAGAAATGGACTTTTTTATCAAATGGAGAAATGATTTCGCGAATGTAGCGTTTAAACTGATCCGGGGGAATCATGATATTTTATCAAAAAAGTTTTATAAAGAAGCGAACATTGAGGTCGTGGAAAATAAATTACTGATCACCGATTTTTGTTTTACCCACGATATTGATGCATCCTGTAACGATGAAAAATACAAACATTACACTTTTTCGGGGCACATCCATCCAGGAATAAAATTGAATGGTGCCGGTAATCAATCCTTAATGCTTCCTTGTTTTTATTTTAGTAAAGAATATGCAGTCCTGCCTGCTTTCAGCGCTTTCACAGGATTGGCAAAAATAAAACCATCCACTTCTGATCATGTTTTTGTGATGCTAAAAAATGAGGTAATGCAATTGCAATAAAGTGTTACTCATAAAATTATTCTAAGGGGGGAATGTCCTTTCCCTTTTTATTGCAATTTATCTTTAAAAAATCAATCCTCTGCTGGCGCCGGACTTCAGCTTGCATTATAAAAGAAATTTTTGGACTAATTTATAATTGAATTTGGTATAAGCCCAGGCCTGGAATGCGCCAGATAAAGGGAGTTTACAAATTGGAATGAAGATAAAAATAATAATTCCAGACGCTTTTTATTTTACAAATTCTCTCTACAGATTGCAACCACAAACTTTTATTTTTGCTACCCAAATTATTCTCATGCGTAAACATATATTACAAACCATTTTACTGGCAATCATTTCGGTATTTGCCACTTTCACTCTTTCGGCGCAACAGGTAACTGAGCCACGGACTGAGAAAGAATGGTCGAGGCCTTATGAGCCGTTCAGAATAGCAGGCAACCTGTATTATGTAGGCACTTATGATTTGGCCTGTTACCTGATTACCACTTCGCAGGGAAATATTTTGATCAATACCGGGTTGGCAGCTTCCACATCGCAGATCAAACATAATATTGAAAAGTTGGGTTTTAGTTTTAACGATATAAAAATACTCCTGATAACACATGCGCATTATGATCACGTGGCTGCGATGGCGGAGATAAAAAAACTGACAGGAGCAACACTCATGGTGAATGAAAATGATGCGACTGTACTCGCCGACGGAGGCATCTCTGATTATGCGCTGGGTATTTACGGCCGTAGTTTTGAACCAGTAAAAGCAGATCGTTTGCTGCACGATCATGATACCATCAGCCTCGGTAATATGCACCTGGTAATGCTTCACCATCCCGGTCATACTAAAGGTTCCTGCAGTTATTTGTTTGATGTAAAAGATGACAAAAAAACTTACAGGGTGCTCATCGCTAATATGCCTTCCATCATTATTGATAAAAAGTTTTCAGAAGAAACCGCCTATCCGAATATTGCCCATGATTATGCTTACACGTTAGCGCACATGAAAAAGCTTTCTTTCGATATTTGGGTAGCATCACATGCAAGCCAGTTCAACCTGCATAAGAAACATCATCCGGGGGATGGTTATCATCCGGAGGCTTTCATTGACAGAAAAGGTTATGATGCCGAACTCAGTGAACTGCAGAAGGATTATGATAAAAAGATTATGTAGGGCGGGGTTTATTCCTGCTCCTTCTGCTGACATATTAGGCAGTGATTTTTTCAGGGTTGTTTTTGATATTGCAGGTAACAGGTTCAGAATGATTTGCAAATATGGGTTTGGAGAAAATGAAGTGCATTTATTTATTTGCTGGATCGGCACTCATGCGGAATATGATAAATTATGCAAAGAAGAAAAACAATACACAATTAATCTTTATTAAAATTATTATCATGGAATCTTTAAAATATAAAGTCATTACATCTGAAAAGCAGTATAACAAATATTGCAAAATATTGGAGGAACTGGTGTTTTCATCATCAAAAACCAAAGTAGGTAAAGACGAAATTGCCTTGCTTACATTGCTCATTGAAAAATACGATGAAGAACACAACACATATGAATTGTCAAACCCTGTAGAATTATTGAAATCATTGATGAAAGACCAAAATGAAAGCAGTTGATCTGGCTAAATTGCTGAATGTTAGCGAAGGCCTGGTTTCTGATATTCTTCACTATAAGAAAGGTTTATCCAAACACACCATCCTCATCCTTTCTGAAAGATTTAGACTCAACCAGGAGGCGTTTAACAGGCCTTACGAATTAAGAGTGCCGGTAACCCCAAAAATCAGGAATGCAAGGATCATGAATACGCGCAAGGATTTAGCGACAGCCTGACTCTTTATTACATAAGTTACCGATTGAAGGTTGGCAACCATCAGGAAGCTGTTTTATATTATTTAGGCACCGTAAAATTATTCTCATCTGCAGAAGGCCCATAAATGGAAGGCACCGGAATATCATTTAAACGCATATAGACAGTTAGCTGGCCGCGATGATGCACCCAATGGTTAAGCGTAACACCAATATCAATAATTTTCTTTGACCTGTAAAGTTCCTGGCCATTTGCCTTTAATACAAAATCTCTCTCCAATGATTCGTCGTTTGCAGCCTCCAGCGCTTTCCTGGCTGCGGCCATATTTTCTTCAAAATGATCGGTCAGATCTTTATTGGTTTTAGGACTGGCATGTTTGAAAGTTGCAAAATCTATTTCACCATCGGTTACCATGTGCCTGATCCACAAGGGTATTTCGGCAACGAGCAATGCCAGGTAGCCCATATTCATTGATTTTGGATGAGGCTTATATTCAAATAAAGATTCCGGGATTCTTTCAAGACAGGATTTAGTGGCCCGGTATTCAAGATTTAGCTCTTGTAAAAAGTCTTTTGTTTTTGTGTCGCTCATAAAAATATTTTATGGAGTGAATGATTTCTTGTTTCTATTGCAATTTCTCTTTAAAAAAATCAATCGTCCGCTGCCACGCAAGTTCCGCTGCGTCTTTATCGTAACGCGGTGTGGTATCATTATGAAAGCCATGATTCACATTTGGATAAATATAAGCCGTGTATTGTTTGTGATTGGCTTTTAAGGCAGCTTCATAAGCGGGCCACCCCTCCGTTATCCGCGTATCAAGTCCCGCATATTGGAGAAGTAGCGGCGCCTTTATTTTCGGCACCTCTTCTGCCGCAGGCTGACTTCCATAAAATGGAACCGCTGCTGCCAGTTCAGGAACATCAACAGCCATCATATTAGCAATCCATCCGCCAAAACAAAATCCCACTACGCCTACTTTTCCATTGCAATCTTTATGGTTTTCAAGATAGTAAAAGGCTGAGATAAAATCTTCCAGCATTTTATTCTTGTCGAGTTTACTTTGCATTTCACGCCCTTTGTCATCATCACCGGGATAGCCTCCCAGCGGAGTTAATGCATCCGGGGCAATGGTTATAAAACCAGCAATAGCAGCCCTTTTGGCCACATCTTCAATATACGGATTCAACCCGCGGTTTTCATGAACCACCACAATGCCGCCCAACTTCGTTTGCAAATCAACAGGTTTTGATAGCAAAGCCTTGATTCTGCCACCGCCTTTGGGAGACTCATAATAAATATATTCAGAAGTGATGCGCGGATCATCTTTCTTTACCTGTAAAGTGTTCTTATAATCGGGCATCAGAAAACTCATGAGCGCAGGAACTGTAAGTCCGCCGACAGCATATAGGGATAGCTTTTGCATAAACTCACGCCTGTTAACGCGGTTGTGGGCATAATCATCATACAGATCAAACACTTCCTGTTTGATGTCTTCTTTTTTTATTTGGTTCATAATGATTGAATTTAGTTTATTTGAATTGGCTCAATAAAACTATAGATTTTTTTTCATAATGAAATGCCCATAGAAAGTATGAAGACGTTTGGGAGAAAGCAAGAGAGAATTTTTAAAAGTTTTGTGCTAATAAACAATGCGAAATGAAGGAATAATTTATTTTGCCCATTGTCACTTTCTCCCTAATTTACATTTCCAATCTTATTTTAAACACCTCCTTTTCTCATGTACCTGAATGCGGTTTAGCTGCCGCGCCTTGCCTTTGATTATACTTTTCATTTATTTTATGAAGAGCACGTGATCATGGTAAAATTTGCCGGATTAGTGGATTTAGCCTGAGTTTATATTTTTATCAGCACTTTGATAGAAAGATTTAAGAGAAATATTATAATACAAATATGAACAAAATAACTTTCGGTTCCTGGCTCATGGTGGCTTTTACTGCTTTCGGTGCTTTGGCATCCTGCAATAATCGTGGGAGCGATATACCTTTCCCGAAAAATGACAGCGTTTGGTCAAAGCCACTGAGCCAACCATTGCAATTGTCTGCGCCCAAAAAATTAAACTGGGTAACGGTAAAAACCGGGGTTTTCTTTCCAGTTCTTTATACACCTTGTAAGCAACAAAGGATATACAAATATGCGCTTCTATGCGGTGTGGAAGCCGATGATAAACCGGCCGTACTCTCAAATCACTTTTGGTAATTCGAAAGGC
>Ga0207652_10001024_pt1 | contig 25651 bp, 25 predicted proteins | sample KBSC63BmetaG_FD_184334 | JGI IMG/M metagenome (GOLD analysis project Ga0207652, IMG submission 184334) | Corn rhizosphere microbial communities from Kellogg Biological Station, Michigan, USA - KBS C6-3B metaG (SPAdes) (version 2) | ecosystem: Host-associated > Plants > Roots > Rhizosphere ... | reverse complement strand
CATCCGCCGAGCCTTACAGCGCGGCCTATGCCAAGCCGCATGAGATGGACCGCACGGCGATGGACAAGGTGCTCGCCGACATGACGGCCGCAACCAAACGCGCCCACGCCGCGGGGTTTGAACTGATCGAGGTCCACGCGGCGCATGGCTATCTGGCGCATGAGTTTGTGTCGCCGCTTTCGAACCACCGCACCGATGAGTACGGCGGATCGCTAGCCAACCGGACGCGTTTCCCGTTGGAAGTCGTGCGGGCGGCCCGGGCGGCCTGGCCGGAGAATTTGCCGATGTGGGTAAGGATTTCGGCGACGGACTGGGTTGAAGGCGGGCTGACGATTGAGGATACGGTGGAGTACGCGCGGATGCTGAAAGCTGAGGGGGCCGATCTGATCGACGTGTCTTCCGGCGGCAACGATACGCGGCAAGAGATTCCAGTTGGTCCGGGCTATCAGGTGGCGTTTGCCGAGCGCATTCGCCGCGAGGCCGGGATCGCTACGGGTGCGGTGGGCATGATTTCAGAGCCGGCGCAGGCCGACCAGATCCTGCGCAGCGGGCAGGCGGACGTTGTGCTGCTGGCTCGCGAGTTGTTGCGCGAACCATACTGGCCGTTGCGTGCGGCGTTCGAACTGAAGCATCCAGCCTAGTGGCTGAAACAGTATGAACGCGCGGCGCCGGGGCCGGTTGAGCGCCGCAAAACCCCCGAGCGGTCGGGCGCTTAAGGTTTGGATATGGTCAAGATCAATGCGATGGAGGTTCCACCGTGGAGATACGCCTGGCTGTGCTGGCGGATTTCGAAGCCATCACTGGGATCTACAATGAGGTCGTTCTGAACTCAACGGCGACCTACAACGAGACGCCGGCAACCGTGGACGAGAGAGTAGCCTGGTGGCGTTCGCGCAAGGCACAGGACTACCCCGTGCTGGTGGCGGTCGAGGATGATACCGTCGTCGGCTTCGCTTCCTTCGGCGACTTTCGCGCGTGGCCGGGTTATCGCTATACGGTGGAAGGCACGATTCACCTTGCGCCGCAGGCGCGCGGCCAGGGTCTTGGCCGGCAACTGCTGGATGCGCTGATTGAGCGGGCACGGGCACTCGGAAAACACATCATGATCGCCGGGGTGGACTCGGAGAATGCCGCATCGCTTCGCTTCCTTACGCGCTACGGCTTCAGGCAGATGGGACAACTGCACGAGGTGGGATACAAGTTTGGGCGATATCTGGATCTGGTGTTCTTGCAGTATTGGTTGACGCCGCAAGGCGAGCACCCGTCGCCCGGACCTAATGCGCGTGGCGTGATAGCTGAATCTCCACGCCGCCGGTAAAACTGCGGCCGGGCATGCGAATGCCGATGAGTTCCTGATAGCCCGTATTCGCCAGGTTCGACATCTGCAGGAACGGATGCAGCCATCCCGTCTCGCGCGCGAGTTGGACGTCCCACACCGCATACGCGGTCTGCTGATAACGCTGCGTTACGCCGAGCCGCGAGCGCAGCAACAGGCCGGCCGCATGCTGAAAGTTGCGCGTCCATTGCAGGCTGGCGTTGTTGGTGGCGTAGTTCGAAACGTAATCCGATTGCAGGCCGTGCAGCGCGTCCTGCGCGCCGAAAAGCAATGTCCAGTCGGCCTTGAGGTCCTGGCTGGCGTTGGGGCGCCACTCGAAGGAACTCTCGACGCCAGTGAAGTGCAGGCCGGTAAGGTTCGATGCCTGATACGGCGCGGTGGGGCCAGGGCGGACGTAGTCGATCGCATTGCTCTGGCGCGAATGGAACACCGTCAGCGCTGCCGCGATGCGGCCTGTGGGATACCAGTCGATGCCGCCGTCGTAGTTCCAGGCAGACTCCGGCTTCAGATCAGGGTCTGCAATGTGCGTGGGATCGGTGTAATAAAGGTCGGTGTACGTCGGCAGCCGGAACCCATAGCCAACTGAACCGCGCAGTTTGATCGCGGGACGCACCCACAGACTGCCTGCAGCCTGCGGCGCAAACACCGCGCGTCCACCGCTGAAGACCTCTTCACGCGCGCCAACCGAAACGGTCCCTCGCTGCGACGCACGCAGGTCGAGGTCAAGATAACCCGCTCCGCGATTGCGGCCGTGACGCCCCAGGCTGTTGCTCTGGATAGCGTCGGTGTCTTCTTCCAGGCCGTAATACAGCGTCGTATTTTTGAAGATCGTTTGTTGGCGCCGCAGAGCGGCTTCCCAGTTTTCGTCGATGTGCTGGTTTTTGTATACCGCCGGCTTGTCGCGCAGCAGCACGAAAATATCCGTGTGCCGGCGGTACGCGACGGCCGCGCTGCCATTCTTGCCAAGCTGCTGGTTGAGCGAAGCGAACCAGCCTTTTGTCTGTTCAAACGAGTTATACGGCCCGTAAAACTGGTCGGCGCCAAATGGCCGGTTGCTGCCCGCGAACAGGATGTCCGTATCGCCGAGCTTGGTCGTCAAGCGTGTTTCAGAACTCGCCGACTCGGTAAGGAAATCGCGGTCCGCAATGAAGCCGTTGGAGTGCTCGCGTGTACCGCTGAGCACCTCGCTCCAACGCCCGCCCACGTACGACGCGACAAACGCCTGCTGGTTCTCGCCAAAACTTCCCGCACCAGTACGCAGACGCAGGCTGGTGGCCGTCGGTCTGGCGGTGACAAAATCGACCACGCCACCGATGGCGTCCGATCCGTATAGCGTGGAACCCGCGCCGTGCAGCACGCTGACCGAGCCCAGCGCTTCCAGCGGCACCGGCACATCGAGATTGAAGTGTTCTGTCTCGACATCGTTGATGCGCAGACCATTGAGCAGCACTAGCGTCTGTTCAAACGACGCCCCACGGATGGAAATATCGGCCTGCGTTCCGGCAGCTCCGCGCTGCTGTATGTCCACCGAAGCGTCGGTGCGGAGATAGTCTTCGACATCCTGAAACGCCAGCCGATGCTCCTGTGTATCCAGAGTCAGAGCCGAGCGCGCGGACTCGCCGGCGGCCACGGCTTCGGGATTGCCGAGCACGACGATCGTGGTGGTCAGCGGTGGAGGCTGCGGCGCAGTGGGCGTTGGAGCAGGCTGCTGAGCATGAAGTGCGAGCGGGGCGAGCGCAACAAGAGGGGCAAGAACGAAGGCCAGACGTGCAAAGGGCAAGAAAATCTCCAGCATAGTGGTAGTGCGATGGGTCCAGAATGAGAACGACGGAAGGGCTGCCGATAGCAGGATATCGGGTTGCCTTCCTGGGAGAGAAATAGCGGGAACCGCCGAAAGCACTTCTTTCCTATGCGTCAGCCGACCTATACTACTGATTCCGCTAGTACGGAGCGCATCACCGTGCCCGCGGAACCGGCAGAAAAGACATGGGATCGCATCAGCCAATCCGCAAGACCGTCGCCCCGGAAATTCCGGACAAGCTTTATTTCCGGATCGGCGATGTGGCTCGCCTGTGCGAAGTGCCGGCATACGTCCTGCGCTTCTGGGAGACAGAGTTTCCGCAACTGAAACCCAACAAGGGCGGCACTGGCCAGCGCCTGTACCGCAAACGCGACGTGGAGATGGCATTGCGCATCAAGTCGCTGCTCTACGACCAGGGCTACACCATTCCCGGTGCGCGGCAGCTACTCAAAACGGAAGTGAAGCCGGCGGAGATGAAGCCGCTGGAGATGAAATCGCCGCAACTGGTGGCGAGTGCACCGGCGGAAACATCGGTCCCGACGCTGGCCGGCATGCGGCGCGACGCGCGGTTGCATGAGATTCGCGCGGAGATGTATGCACTGTTAAATCTGCTCTCGAAATCCCCAGTCAACGCGGTGAAAGATTCTAAAATTCAAACTATGCGTCCGCGGCTGGCGGTCGAACCATCGCGCTCGCGACAACTTTCGCTGGATGGCGAGCTATTCTAAATACAACGCCCCGCGCAAAGGTGATTGCAATTGATCCCGCACAGATGTGGACCGGAGCGCCACCTATGAACGCCCCGACTGGCTCAACCGCGGCTACGCGACGCTGCAACTTCTGCAGCGCGGCGTCGTTGCGCCGATCGCGATTGCGGTCGACCGATTTCCCGTGGCTGCTGGTGTTGCACTGGCCGGTCCGCTGCCGGCGCTGCAGCAAACGTCAGTTCGTGTTCCTGACCGACGCTCGGCGGATTATCGCCGCCAGCCCGCCGCAAAACCCGGAGCAACTTGCTCAGGACAGCTGGCAGAACTTCACTACGAGCGAATCCCCCGCATTGCGCAGCGACAAGCACGGTACGGAAGACAAGGGCGTACGCTAGCAACGTGGCTACGTCCCCCATCACACCTGCAATCAAGGCCCGCGGCATTACGGCTAAATCGGCAACCATGCTGTTGATGATGTCTGCGCTGCTTTCCGGTGTTCTGGCGCTGTTCCGCATCAAATACGTCAACTATCTTTTTGGCGCAGGCGTCGCCCAGGACGCTTATCGCGCGGCGTTCAAACTCCCCGACCTGCTGAACTACTTCTTGATCGGCGGCGCCGCATCGATCTCCCTGATTACCATCCTGAACCGCTATCGCGAGGCCGGCGATGAAGAAGGCGGCGACCGCGCGCTATCGATCATCCTGACGACCATGCTGGTGGTCCTGAGCAGCGGCGTAGTGCTCGCAGCCATCCTCGCGCCGGCCTATACGTCGTATTTCTTCGACGGCTTCAGCAAGGATGCGCGTGGTCCTTTATGCACTTCGCTCACTCGGCTGCTGCTTCCGGCACAACTGTTTTTCTTTATCGGCAGTGTGATGAGCTCGCGGCTCCAGGTGCGCAAGATCTTCATCTACCAGGCGTTCACGCCGCTGATCTACAACGGCTGCATCATCCTCGGCGCATACCTGCTGCACGACGCCCACCTGCTGCACCGGCAAATCGGTGTTTATTCGCTAGTCATCGGCGTGCTTGCGGGCGTCATTCTTGGATCGGCCCTGTTGAACTCTATCGGAGCGTTTCGTAACGGGCTGCGCTATCGGCCCATCGTGGCGTTCCGCGATCCGGCGTTCCTGGAATGGTTTCATCTGTCGCTGCCGCTGATGCTGGGCGTTTCGCTGGTGATGTTCGATGGCATCTTCATCAACAAGTTCGCGTCACGCGGATTGGGCGATGTCACGCTCATCAACAATGCGAAGGACCTGTTCAACGCGCCGTTCAACGTGATCGGGCCAGCGGCAGGAGCGGCTTCGCTGCCATTTTTTGCCTCGCTGTTTCAGCAGGGCAGGATGTTCGATTTTTCCGCATCCGTGGGCCGCTCGGTGTCGCGGCTGTTCGCTGTGGGTATGCTGGTTTCGGCGTGGATGATTGCGCTGGCTCCCTGGCTGATGGACCTGTTGCGGGGCGGAAAGCTAAATCGGGCGAATGTTGCCGGTATCACGCAGTTGTTCACCATTTTCGCCGTCACGCTGGCTATCTGGGCCGTTCAGGGAATCTACGCACGCGCCTTCTACGCCGCCAGCGACACACGCACACCAGCCATCGCGGGCACGACCATTGTGCTGCTGTCGATACCGCTCTACTGGGCGCTGTTTCACTGGAAGGGCATGGTCGGCCTGGCGATCGCGTCGGATATCGGTATCGTGGCGCAAACTACAGTGCTGGCCGCGCTGCTGCATAAGAAGCGGCTGGTAAGCCTGACGCACCTGGAGTTCGTCGAGTTGGGTCGCGCTCTGCTGGCCTCACTGGTTGCGTTCGCCGCAACGGCTGCGGCTGTTCACTTTATGCCGCCGGTAGCCACGCTCAAAGGCGACATGGTGATGATCGCTGTGGGTAGCGTGGCCTGGGCTGCTGCGGCTGGAGGCACGCTGGTTGTTGCGGGCTCTAAGCTCCCGGCGCAGGTGCTTCGGCGCGGTCGTTAACCGAACCAGAGTGTACCTGTGACCACGACTCTGCCTATGTAGATGGAAAATGCAGCGAGCCACGCCAGACTCAAATAAACGTTGATACGTGCGCTTCTATTTTCTTTGAAGTCCTGAATGGACCAGAACAATGAGACAAAGATGAACGCGGAGGAAGCGATAAGCCAGAGAAAATCGCTTCTGAATCCATCCGTGTGATTTGGGTTGAACAACCGATCAGCATAACCCGCTGTGTCCGCAGTGCCTTCAAACCATGGCACGAACGATAGGACGAATCGAACGAAATTCAATGCGATGACCAATCGCAGCATGATCGTGGCGAGTATCGTGGCCTGATTGGGCAGAGGTACTTCGACTTCTACTTCTTTCATCGGCGCGCCCCTGCTCAGCCGTCCAGCGCGTCCTTATACTCCTCGTGCCAGGCCGTCTGGATCGCCTCAAGAATGCCCTCGGTCGACTTCAACGGATCGCCCACAAAGCCCGGCAGCGAGATGACATACCTGTGCAGGTCGGTGAAGCGCACCGTGTAGGGGTCGAGCTCGGGATAGAGTTCCTGCAGCTGAATGCCAATCTCCAGCGTGTCGTTCCAGTTGATTTCGCGCGGCATGCATCTCTCCTGAGAACATAGTGTAGCGGAATCACCGGGTGAGGTAGTCCATCGGCGTGATGATGGGAATTCCCTCAAACGGATGCAACACCAGCAAATCTCTGTCGCCTGTCACGATGACGTCCGCATTCCCGTCCAGCGCCAACGCGAGCAATTTGTCATCTTTAATGTCTCGGCAGATTGTCAGCTTCGTATGCACTGAAACGAAGTGCACAGAATCCTGGAGGGAATCAAGGTAGGCGCGGCGGAAGGGAGCCGCCCGATATCTATCGAACTTCTCCCGCATTAATACTTCTTCAACCTCTTCCCACGTCTCCAGCGATGCAAGCACCGTCGCGGTCTGCAAGGCTTTGGCTATTGCCTCAGCCGGGACAGACGAGGCTGAGATGATCGCACTGACAAACATATTGGTGTCGAGTGCAACCCTAAGAAGTCTTGCGGTCAAGCTCTCTCTCCAGCTCTTCGAGCACGGCTGGCGTAGCGACAGACTGCATGTGATTACGGAATGCCATCATCGCTTCGATGGCCCGCTCCGCGCGCGCCTCGCGAGTGCTCTCGTACTCTGCTGGAGACACGATTACCGCGACCGTATTGCCTTCTTCTTGAATGAACACGGTCTGCTTACCGACAACCTGAAGCAGGTCGGAGGCAGAGTTGACAAATTCTTCTTGAGAAATTGTGCGTGCCATTTCATGAGGATACTCCCCGTTTCGACTCATATTCAATCCACCCCGGTCGCAGCGACCGGCCATTGCACAGTGATGCCACGCCCGTCAGGATCGCGAAAGCTCAGCACTCGAAAGCCGTAGGGCGCGGTTGTCGGAGGTTCGCAGGCCACGCCGGCTATCTTCAGCCGCTCGTAAGCGCCGTCGATATCCGGGCAGCTATAGAAGAACCATGTCCCAAAGCGTTCCTGTCCCTTCGGTGGACGTTCAGCCGGTCTGTCGCCCTCGTCATATTCCGTGTTCAACATGATGGTTGCGTCGTTTACCCGCATCATGCACCAGTGGAACAGTTCCTCGCCGCCCTCGGTAGCGTACGTTGGAGAGCGGTTCACGATCTCAAAGCCCAGAATCTCGCGATAAAAGCGGACGGTCGTGGGCATGTCCCACACGCTCAACAGGCTGCAAACGTCTCGTACCTCAATGGCTGCCATCGGCGCTCCTTGCATACCCAAAAGCCTCTACCGCGATAGAATAACTCTTGTTCATGCCTACCGAGACCCAAACCGCTGCGAGCCCGGAAACATTGCCCAAGCCCGCTCCCGGCCAGACCCCCTTCAAGCGCAAGATGACCACCCGACGCCGCCTGATCGCCGCGTCGCGCAAGCTGCGCGAGCTTGGGTCGATAGCCAGTGCGGTGGCCAGCACTTCGCACCCCTACATGGCGCACATCGTGCCCATGCGGCGTTGTAACCTTGCCTGCACCTATTGCAACGAGTTCGACGACGTCTCCAATCCGGTGCCCATCGACGAGATGCGCCGCCGCATCGACCACCTCGGCCGACTCGGCACCTCCGTCATTACCATCTCCGGCGGCGAGCCGCTTCTGCACCCCGAGCTGGACGACGTCATCCGCCAGATTCGCAAGACCGGCGCTATCGCCGGCATGATCACCAACGGCTACCTGCTGATGCCCGATCGCATCGCCCGCCTCAACGCCGCCGGGCTCGATCACATGCAGATTTCCATCGATAACGTCATGCCCGACGACGTGTCGAAGAAGTCGCTGAAGGTTCTGGATAAGAAGCTGCAAATGCTCGCCGAATACGCCGACTTCCACGTCAACATCAACTCAGTGGTTGGCGGAGGCATCGCCAATCCCGAAGACGCGCTGACGATTTCGAAGCGCGCCCTGGCGCTGGGCTTCAGCTCGACCATCGGCATCATTCACGACGGCAGCGGCCAGTTGAAGCCGCTTGGAGAGCGCGAGCGCGGTGTATGGGACGAGGTCCGGCGCCTGACACGCCGCAGCTACTCCCGCTTCAACGGTTTCCAGGAAGCCATCGCCAACGGCGAACCCAACGACTGGCGTTGCCGCGCCGGCTCGCGCTACCTGTACGTCGACGAGAACGGCATTGTCAGTTATTGCTCGCAGCAGCGCGGCTACCCGGGTATCCCGGTCGCCGAATACACCACCGAGATCGTCAAGAAAGAATTTCTCACCGAGAAATCCTGCGCGCCGAACTGCACGATTTCCTGCGTCCATCAGGTCAGCTACATCGACCACTGGCGCGCCCCGCAGCACTCCACCGTCACTCCCGGTGGCGCGGGCCACGGTGAAGCCGGCCTCGTGCAAATTCAGTAAGCATCCCGCGAGAGGCTATTTCTTGCGCTTCTCCGCCCTTCCCAATAGAAAGTGCGGAGAACGCGTTCGACCAATCGGCCGTACAAAGCGTTTAGCGGTCGATCAGCTTCTGGTGCGTTGCGGGATAGCGATTGCCTTCAATCTTGATTGCGGAAGAAGCTTCTTCGAGCGCGTGGATATCTTCTGCGGTGAGTTCGAGCGTTGCGCTGCCAAGATTTTCTTCCAGCCGCGAAAGTTTAGTCGTGCCCGGAATCGGAACGATCCACGGCTTCTTCGCAAGCAGCCAGGCGAGGGCGATTTGCGCGGACGTGGCTTTCTTCTGCTCCGCGAATTTGGTGATCACTTCAACGAGCGCCTGATTGGCCTGGCGATTTTCTTCGGTGAAGCGCGGAAGGATGGCGCGGAAGTCGGTGCTGTCGAACTTGGTGGAGGCGTCGATCTTGCCGGCGAGGAAGCCTTTGCCGAGAGGACTGAAGGGGACAAAGCCGATGCCCAGCTCTTCAAGCGTAGGCATGACAGACTCTTCCGGCTCGCGCCAGAACAGCGAATACTCGCTTTGCAATGCCGTCACAGGCTGCACCGCGTGGGCGCGGCGAATGGTTTTCGCGCCTGCTTCGGAGAGGCCGAAATGCTTGACCTTGCCTGCCTGAATCAGGTCTTTGACTGCGCCGGCGGTCTCTTCAATAGGAGTGTTGGGGTCGACCCGATGCTGGTAGAGGAGGTCGATGGTGTCGGTTTGAAGACGTTTGAGCGAGGCTTCGACGACCTGCTTGATGTGGTCAGGGTGGCTGTTGGTGGCTGTCCATTTGCCGTCATTGTTGGGGTCGGGTGCGAAGCCGAACTTGGTGGCGATGACGACGCTGTCGCGGAACGGAGCGAGGGCTTCGCCCACCACTTCTTCGTTGATATACGGCCCGTAGACTTCGGCGGTGTCGAAGAAGGTGACGCCACGTTCGACGGCAGCGCGGATAAGCTTAATCGCTTCCGACTTTTCCGTGGCGGGGCCGAGACCGAAGCTCAAACCCATGCAACCGAAGCCGAGTGCCGAAACTTCGAGGCCGCTGTTTCCTAATGTGCGCTTTTGCAATGATTTCTCCTGCGTCGATCGGACCTGCCTGATTCGATGCACGATGCCCCGTCATCGATTGGCTGGTGGATCTCGGGCCGGAGGCTAGGATACCAGCGTACAGAGCGACGAGGTCCAATTTGGTGCGCGTCTGGAACTCGCCGATCGAAGTTGCCTACCTGCTCAGACGAAGAGCGAACTGCACTACGCGAGGGTCGTTAGTGGTGCTGGTGATGGAACCGAACGCCGCATTGCCGAAGCTGCCGTTTGGCTGCGAGAAGGCCGGGGTGTTGGTGACGTCGAACATTTCGGCTCGAAACTCTACGTCGGTGCGCTCGGTGATGTGGGTGTGCTTGACCAGTGACAGGTCGAGATCGCGATAGGCCGGGCCGCGAACCGGATTGCGGCTGGCGCTGCCGATGACGAAGGCGGGTGCGGTGGAGAATGCGGCCGTGTTGAAGAAGCGAGCCGTCGTGCGCTGGCTGGACGGCAGGTTGGGTTGTCCGACGATATTTGGCCGCTGCAGAGAGTAGCCGGCAAAGGCGTTATTGTTGGTGGCCTGCGTGACGGCGAGGGGCATGCCGGACTGCAGCAGCGCGATCGCGTTGATGTTCCAGCCACCCAGTACAGCGGCGGCGATGCCGTGCGAGGCAAAGCTGTGTCCCTTTCCGGCGGGTAAATCATACGTGATGGCAAGCGAGGTGACGTTCGGCATGTCGCCGAGCGAGCTGTCGCGTTCGAGCCGTGGTGTAAAGGCGTCGGCTGCGATCAGCGAGCTGGTGTTGGGCGACGACAGCACCGTGGAAGAAAAGACGGAGCTGGCGTCGTCGATGAGTTTCGAATGCGTGTAGCCGAAGAGGATGTAGAGACCGTGCGACACGCGCTGCTCCACCTTAGCTTCGAAGGCATTATAGTTCGTCGTACCGGAGTTGTTGCGGTACGTGGCGACGTTCTGGAAGCGTGGATAGGGCTTCAGGAGTTGCGCATTGCTAATGGTCGCAGCGCCAAGAGTTCCGGGAAGCTGCCCGGCGTAGGGGTTTGCCACCTTGGTCTGCAGGGATGCGCCTGCGGCGAGCTGCTGCCGCGTGAGCTGGTTGAGGTTCGAGTCGGGGATGCCCACGTGCACGATGTGCGAACCGACGTAGGCGACATCGAAGGAGAGATTGTTAGTGATGCTGCGCTGGACGGCGAGGTTCCATTGCTCGACATAGCCTGAACCGGCGTTGCGGTTCGCGGTGTATACAGACTGTCCGAGGCTGGCGTTGGGCGTAAGCGCGATGGGTTGCACGGTGGGGCCGTTGGAGAGGACGAACGGCGAGGTGATGCTGTCCGTCGTGGCCTGCTGCACGTTCTGGATGAAAGGGAACTGCGGCACGGTAAAGGGCGTGGTGATGCCGGACTGGTCGATGAAGACGATGCCGAAACCGGAACGCACCACGGTCTTCGGAGTGAGAAGGTAGATCAGGCCGAAGCGCGGGGCGATGTTGTCATAGTGCAGCGTGCGGGCGGAACGCGAGTTGCCGTTGACGCCGACGTAGTCGAGTTGTTGCGTGGCGAGGTTGAAGATGGCGCCCTGGTTGTTCTTCTCGGTTGAGGGCGAGTGCAGCGTCCAGCGTGCGCCGATGTTGAGCGTCAGGCCGGACAGAGCGTGCCAGTCATCCTGCACGAAGTATTCCTGGATGTGGTCGCGAGGCCGGAGCTTGGAGGTCTGCAGGTCGATCGAGAACGTATCCACCTGGCCGAGGAGGAAGCTGGCGAGCGGGTTGCCGCCGGTCGTGGTGGTGGCTGTGGTGGTTTGCGTGTTGGTGCCAGTGGTCGTGAAGGCGAAGCTGCCGGTGGGGTTCGGTGGAGCGATGGTATTGAGTTGATACAGGCGGATGTCGGCGCCGATCTTGAGCGAGTGTGCGCCGCGCGAGAAGACGACGGCATCCGTCAACTGCGAGACCGCGGTCTGAAATTGTGCGAAGGTGCTCGCCGCCGGGCCTAACTGCTGAAACAGCGTCGAGAAGGTAAAGAGTGGGAGAGCGTTGTTGAAGGCAGCATTGGTGGGGATGCCGGGGATGCCGAGCGCGTCGGAAGCCGCGTTTGCAAGTGACGGCCCGGTGGAAAGATTCCCGCGGCGTGTGTAGCCAAGGCGAAGGTCGTTGAGCAGGTGATCGGTGAAGGTGTGGGTCTCTCCGAAAACTGCCTGCTGGCCGAGGATGCTCGTCAGGCCGGAGACAGAACCCGAGCCAATAACGCCCGTGACCGCGGGGCCGCTGCCTTCGGGGAGGAAGGTGATGGGCTGCTCGACTTCGTTGTAGTACGAGTAGCGTCCGAAGGCGCGGTCGTGCTGACGGAACGCGCCATCGACGCGGAAGTCGAACTGGTTCTGGTGGTCGTCGTCGTTTGCGGTGCGGGAGTAGTTGTTGGCGGTCCTGGTGTTGTCGGTGGGCAGAGGAAAGCGCTTCAACAGGGCAATGGCCGCGGGATCGCACTTCACGAGCGTGCAGTCGATCGTGTCGTTGCTGAACTCGGTGCGAAGAGTTTTGCCGCCGGTGATGGTGGCGGCGTAGGGGTTATAGATCTTCGAGATGCCCGCGAAGTTATATTGCCCTGGAACGGTAACGCCGCGTTCGGCGAGCGTGGGCACAGTCGAGGTGACGGTCTTGCCGATGAGCTGCTTGATGCCCTGATAGTCGCCAAAGACGAAGAGACGATTGTGCAGAATGGGTGCACCAAGTGTTGCACCGTAGAGGTTGCGGCGATACTCCGGCTTGCGCGGAACGGTGGCAACGGGGGAGAAGTAGTTGCGAGCGTTCAGGGCCTCATTGCGGAAGTATTCGAAGAGGCTTCCGTGGACTACGTTTGAACCGGCGCGTGTGGCGACATTGACCACGCCGCCGTTGAAGCGCCCGAACTCAGCGGGGACATTGTCAGCCTGCACGGTGAACTCTGCGATGTCATCGAGGAGAGGGAAGAAGACGACCTGTCCGGGCTCAGGCTGAAGGGCTGAAATGCCGTCGAAGAGATACTCGTTGGTACGCGGCCGGCCACCGTTGATGCGGGGAAGCAGTGTGCCGGGAGGAAGTTCAACGCCGGGTGCAAGCGTGCTCAGTTGGATGAAGTTGCGCGTGTTCAGTGGGATGGCAGCGACGGTGTGGCCAGGGATGTTGGTCTGTATGTCGGCGACTGCGGTTTGCAGCAGTGGCGCGTCCACAGTGGCCTCGACAGTCTCTCGGCCTGCGCCGGCTGCGAGCGCGAAGTCGACCGTGGTGGTGTTGCCGACCGTGACGGTGATAATTGTACGGCTGAGCGGATTGAAGGTTGGTGCCGTGGCTTTGAGGCTGTACGTTCCGGGAAGAAGCTGCGGGAAGGTGTAGTCGCCGACGCTCGAGGATGTGGTGCTGGTGCGGATGTTGGTGGAGTTCTGCGTCAGCTCGAGGCGCGCGTTGGGAATGGCGGCGCCAGTGGAGTCGGTGACACGGCCTGCAATCGCAGAAGTAATCTGCGCGTGGGCCGCAACATTGAGAACGAGAGACAGTGCGGCGAAGAGCTTGCCGATGACCTTCATGTAATCGACTCCAGAAGGGTTGCAGGGACCTCCCGGACTGCGGTCGTATGCGCGCAGAAACTCAGAGAGGCCAAATTGATGTCGGGACCAGGCTTGCAGGTCCAGCGTATGCATTTGGACGCAATACGATTCTATACGTTTTGAAACGTAGATGTATTGGCGGGGAGAAGGCGTTAGCTGAGGCGTTCGATCATCACGTCCGTGGACTTGATGAGAGCGGCGACAGTATCACCTTTTTTAAGCTGTAGTTCATGGGCGGCGTTGGCCGTGATGATGGCTGTGACAGTGGAGTCGCCGATGTCGAGGATGACCTCGGCGAGAAGGCCTTCAACGCGCAGGCTTACGATTTTTCCGGCGAGTTGATTGCGCCCACTGACCCGCCGAAAGCGGTCTCTCGACTCCGCCGCGGGCTTCGTCTTGTCCTTCGCGAGAAATGGCTTAAGGGCGGTGGAGGGGATACGGTGGTGTCCGCCCGGTGTGGTGGATGTCTTCAGCTTACCCGTGAGGATCCACTGCTTGATCGTCGGATAGCTGATACCCAGAAGGCGGGCGGCTTCGCGTGGAGTGAACAGAGGGTTTGCATCCGGCATACGCGTTTGTAGCATATCCAGGGCGAAATCTCTCGCCGGCAAGGCATCGCTTGCAACAAGTTGAACTTTCGCGACCCATTACCTTCCGGCAAGCCGCAACCCGAGATTGCCGGCTTCGATCACGGCCAGCGTGTTCTCGGCGGAGATAGCGTCGCTGTACAGGTGTCCCTGCCCCTGTTCGCAACCGGTGTTGATCAGAGACGCCTGCTGCGCGGAATCGTGAATGCCTTCCGCGGCGACCGTAATACCCAAACCGTGTGCGAGACCTACCAGGGCGCGGACGATTCCTGCATCTTCCTTCTCCGAGAGCATGCCGTGGATGAAGCTGCCGTCGATCTTGATCTTGTCCATCTTGAAATTTCGCAGATGATACAGGCTGGAGTAGCCGGTACCGAAGTTATCCAGCGCGATTCTGACGCCTGCTTCACGCAGCCCCCCCAGAATGTCCTGCGCTGCTTCAAGATTGCGGACGAGGGCCCTTTCCGTTATCTCGATTTCAAGCCGCTGCGGAGGAAGCCCGGTCTCACGAAGAATGTCCATGATGCGGGTCTTCAATTTTTTGTCTTTAAGCTGACTGGAAAGCACATCGATCGAAAGGACAACATGACTGGGCCACCGGGCCGCCGCAGTACAGGCCTGACGGAGAATCTGGTCGGCAAGTTCATGGATCAGCCCACACTCCTCGGCAATGGGAATAAACCGGTCCGGCATGATCTCTCCAAAGGTCGGGTGGATCCAGCGCGGCAAAGCCTCAAAGCCGATGATCCGATTCGTCGTGAGCTGGACGGATTGGTGAAAATAGGCGCGAATATTTTGGTTCGCCACAGCGGCGCGAAGTTCTTGCATCAGCCATTGACGTTCCTGGACCCGTTTGTCCATGTCGTCTTCAAAAAAGCGCAGAGCCGAACGGCGCTCTTCCTTGGCGCGATAAAGGGCCAGGTCTGCTTTTCTCAAGGCCTGGTCCGGAGTGACCGCATCACTGGGGATGAGGGATATGCCGACACCTGCGCCGATCTGATGTCGTATGGCGCCGGCGGTGATGGGCTCCTTCAGGGCTTCGATCACACGCAGAGCAACGTTGGTCGCCGCTTCCGGGCCGACGAGATGCAGCGCAAGGATGGCGAACTCGTCCCCTCCCAGCCGTGCTGCAAGATCGCCGTCACGCATGGCGACGAGCAGGCGATGCGCGACGATGGTAAGGACCTCATCTCCGACTCCGTGCCCATAAACATCGTTGACCTCCTTGAAGCCGTTCAGGTCCAGAAGGATCACAGCGTGCACGGCGCCTTCGCGCGGCAGAGCGGCAGACGCTACTTTAAGCGCGTCGTCGAATTGCCGCCGGTTGGCAAGTCCGGTGAGGGCGTCCTGGAAAGCGAGCTTTCGGACATTTTGTTCTGCCGCGAGGCGGCGAGCAGTTTCCCGTCTCTGCTCCAGGTATCGCCGGACCGAGAATAGCAGCAAACCGAGCGTCATGATGCCGCCCAGAAGCAAAGCCTCATCGAGCTCGATGGTACGTTCGTGCATACTGACGCCGTCGGAATTCTTGAAAATGTCGTACTCAAACACCAGGTAGAGTCCGACCAGAAAGGCGGCGATCAGGATGGAAAAATCTTTGAGACTGGTTCGGTGTCTGATCACGAAATTCCTCACGCGTGCCACGTCCATGCACGATTCCCCCACGGTTCTCCTGTTGACGGCAGGAAGCAGAGACCGATTTAAGTGTCGCTCGGAAATTTCAAGGCCGATCTACAACTTAGGTTGTCTTGCGAGAACATCGTCGCGGTGCGGAATTGGAGTTACCCTCCGCGTTGCGTTGCGAACGCGAATTCGATAGCTTGGTGCCATTACAAAATCTCAAAAGTCCCCGGGACAATGCACTGTGCGGCTGTTCCAGGCCCTTATTTATCCCTCATCAACCACCACGTTTCGTTTTGAAAGCGAGGATACCCATGAATCTGCTCCGCTTCAGGCTGGCTGCCGTTACCTGCGTTGCTCTGTTGTTCGTTTCGACCGCACCAGCGCAGGAACAGGATCGTGACAAAGTCGATCTGGCTACGCTGACACAGCTCAAGCGCGAGGCATTTCAGCACTCGCAGGTGATGGAGAACCTCTACTACATGTCTGAGGTGTACGGGCCGCGCGTCAACAACAGTCGCAACCATCGCGCGGCTGCGGAGTGGGCCATGCAGCAGATGAAGGCCTGGGGACTGCAGAACGTCCACCTGGAGAAGTGGGGACCGTTCGGCTATGGATGGCAGATCAGGAAGTATTATGGCGCGCTGGAGACTCCCGCTTACGCGTCGTTGATAGGATTCCCGTTGGCATGGACGCCTGGAACCAATGGCCCGGTCACGGCGGAAGCCGTGCTGGCGCCCCTGCATTCTGAAGAAGATTTCGCGAAGTACAGAGGCAAATTGAAGGGCAAGATCGTGCTGATTTTCGACCCACGCGAGCTGGCAATGCATACAGAGCCGGACGCGCACCGCCTGACCGACGCCGAAATTGAAGATCGCACAAAGACACCCGATCCATCTCGTACCGGCTTTGGTGGTGCGCGGCCAGGTGTTGTAGCGCCGCGTCCCGGAGAATTCACGCCTGCGACACTTTCCACCGCGGCGCCGAGCGGCCGCATCCTGCGCAACAAGGTCAACAAGTTCCTGAAGGAGGAAGGCGTGGCCGTGGCTCTGACGCCGGGTTACAACGGCGATGGCGGCACAATCTTTGCGTCCTACGGCGGTTCACAGGACCCCAAAGACCCGGTCGGCCCGCCGATGGCCGCGATTACGCCGGAGCAGTACAACCGCATCTGCCGTCTGCTGCAACACGGCACGACACCGAAGCTGACCTTCGACATCGATACCGAATATCAGAAAGATGACCTGATGGGCTTCAACGTCATCGGCGAAATTCCAGGGACGTCCAAGGCCGATGAAGTCGTGATGGTGGGTGGCCACTTCGATAGCTGGCAGGGAGGCACCGGCGCGACCGATAATGGCACCGGCTCCTCGGTGGCGATGGAGGCTGTGCGCATTCTGGCTGCCTCGCACAAGCCCATGGCGCGCACCGTTCGCGTTGCACTGTGGGGTGGCGAGGAGGAGGGACTCTACGGCTCGCTGGCGTATGTGCAGCAGCACTTCGCGCCGCGCGACACCATGACGAAGACTCCGGAGTACGACAAGCTGGATGTGTACTTCAACGACGACTCGGGTTCGGGCAAGTTCCGCGCGGTATCGGCTTTGGGCAATGCGCAGCTTGCAGCGATTTTCCAGTCGTGGATCGCACCCGTAAAGGACCTCGGCATCGAGACTGTTGTGGGTCTCACCGCCGGCCCGACCACTGAGCCCGGTGGAACGGACTCCACAAGCTTTTCGTGGATCGGTCTGGACGGCATTGGCTTCATGCAGGACTCGCTGGAGTATGGCTCGCGCACACACCACTCCAACATGGACCTGTACGACCGCGTGCAGAAGGGCGATGTGATGCAGGGAGCCCTGCTGGAAGCGTGGTTTGCGTACAACGCAGCGACCCGCCCGGAGATGCTCCCGCGCATCGAAACCCCGGAGCCTCTGAAGAAATAACGAAAAGCGCAGCAATGACACATGGCGAGGCCCAAGGCCTCGCCATGTGTCATTGCGCCCATCACCCAACCTAAAACGCCAGCTTACCGGGTGGAACCCATCGCCGGCGCTGCTTCCACAGGTCGACCACCAGCGTGATGATGTTGATAGCAAGCACTACGCGGAAGCCCAGGCCAACGGCTTGGTTCGTCGTTGCAAGACCGTGAATGTCAGTCGCCGTGCCGGCCGGTACGAAGTAGACGTTTGTGGTCGCCATGATGATCAGAATCGTCAAACTCACCAGCTTCACCACCCACTCCAGAGGCTCTTCCCAGCGTCGCGGCTCGTTCGTCAGCGCGGCGATCTTCATCACCAGTTGGAGCGTCAGCAGGCACATCAGCACGATGAAAAATTCATGCCACACCGGCGCCAGCGCCCATTCCCACACGCTAAGCAGATTCGGTCCCGGCCCCAGGATCAGGAACGGGTGATACGGAATCAACAAGACATACCCCATCCAGAGGCAGTGTATGCAAAGCTCCACCACGCGCTTCACCTTTGACTTCGGTTTCACGCCCTGCGAGTCCACCTTTACCGGTGGCAACTCCATCGGGTTCCACTTGTTCAGCGTGTCCGTCAATCCACCGCGGCTGATCACGAACTCGATCAGCACAAACGTCAGGGTCACGCAGGCAGCGGAGACCAGCAACACGGGAAACAACTTAAGCACCGCGGTCACGATGCGCCCCGATAAATCGCCGCCCGTCCCTTGCAGGAACAGCATGGCTGTCTGCGCCACCGCATACACCAACACTACCAACGGCAGCATCCTCCGCAGCGTGAACATGTAAAACGGAAAGACCGTCGGCCCAATCAGCGACCGCTGCGGCAGATAGCGCAAAGCTACCTTTTCCGGCTTGCCATGCTCCAGCAGGATCGCGGCCACGTCTCCATCGTTGAGCGGCCGGCCCAGTTCTTCCGCGCGATCGTCCATTTGGGCGAGGAGGTTTTCGCGCAACTCCGCCAGTGTGTCGTCTTTCGATGCTTCCGGAAGATACTGCCCAACTGCCTGTAAGTAGCGTTCGAGTAGGTCCATGGTGTTACCTCTCAGTCTTTGTGCTTCAAAATTTTGTGCAGCGATTCGTTAATCCCGTTCCACTCCGCCAGCAGTTGCTCCAGTACCGTCGCGCCCTCCGGCGACAGGCGATAGAAGCGCTTGTTGCGTTTGTCTTCCTCGCGCCACTGGCTGGTCAGCAGACCCTGCGTCTCCAGCCTTCGCAGCAGCGGATACAGCGTGCTCTCCTCAATCGCCAGCCCTTCATCGGCGAGCGCCTTGCGCAGGGTGTAGCCGTAGTGCTCCTCGCGCAACTGAGCCAGCACAGCAACGATCAGACAGCCGCGCCGCAGTTCCAATCGGAGGGAGTCGAAGATGCCGGATTCGAGTGAGGTCGTCATACTGTATGGACTACACTGTATGGCACATAGTGTGTGATGTCAAGTATAGATCATTTAAATTTTCGCTCATCTATTGTTTGTCGATGGTGTGGTCGAATCGAATGGCGTCGCGATCACACATTCGTACCAGTTATCCACCGGCTGTCCCCAGCCACCGGGGATGAAACCTTCATTCCAAGCAAAAGGCGAACGCAAAGGACGCGGAGGACGCGAAGGGTTCGCCACGGATGCCGTTGCGCACCTTTGCGTCCGTTGCGTTCGCTTTTCTTTTCCCACGCGATGGTGAATCACAGTTCTCGGAAGTAACATTCCTGGTATGAGTTGCGCCTTGGACGCTTCACAAACGCCGACAGCGCGACCTCACACAAGTCGTGCACCGTCTCGCCGACCCGTTGGCCATTCTTATTTCTTACCCGCAGTCCGTCGTCCCAGCGGCAGATGATTGCTCTCCAAGATAGTTGAGGCCTGACGGGTAACCGTCAGGCCTCAACTATCGAACTTAATACTGCAGAATCACATTCTGAGACCGCTTGACCCAGTCCCGAAAAGCCACTCCCTAGCTGGTCTTCTTATGCGCGGTCGTGGTCGGTGCAGTCTTCTTCACCGGGGCGCTTGCAGTTGCCGCGCCACCCGCGGTCTGGGCCAGCGCCGTGTCGATCACGCTGTAGAGTGACGACGTGTCCACCACCTGCACCCAATGCTTCTGGGTGGCGACGATGAGGGTCGGGGTATGCACCAGGCCGAGCTTCTCGCCCAGCGCCTTGTCCGCGGTGACCTCTTTTTCAAACTGACCGGTGGGGTCGAGCACGAACGGCAACTGCTGGTGGTTGGTCTGGAAAAATTTCACCGTGAAGGCATGCAGGTCGTCCTTGCTGGCGATCTGGTACTGCGTCGCGAACACCTGGCGGCGATAGTCGGTCGCAAGTTCCGGGGACACCTTGTCCTGTAGATAGCGCGCGTACAGCGACGCTTCATGGCTCCAGATATGGCCCGGAATCTGGAAGTCGTAGCGGATCAACGGAATCTTATACTTCGCAATCGCCGCATGGACGACAGGAAACGCATGCGAGCAGGCGGGGCACTCGAGGTCTTCCCACTCGATGATGGCGACCCGGACGCCTGGAGGCGGCTTGAGCATCGAGGTGTCTTTGAATGGATCACCCTGTCCGGGGGGCACGGCGCTCTGGGCGTTTGCGACGCCGGCGGCAAGTGACAGGAATAAAGCGGCGGAAAGAAGTCGGTACATAGCCATAGGACGCAAGCGGACACCTTTTGCGAGCAGATGCTCTGAAGCTATTTAATCACAGCAACTACACACAGGTTCCTAACACCGAGTTGGGCTGAGAGTTATGGGAATCGTTCAGGAAAATTCCGTCGCCCATGAACGACCCGCTCAACACGCACGACTTCGCCTATGATTCGAAAGAGAATAAAGGTAGTTTTTGTGGACCGCAGCCCTCGCCGGTTCCAATATCGGGTCTCAGGCGATACGAAAAAGGGTACTCGCTGATGCGTTCTATCTTAGCGATAAGTTCTTCGACGAACGTCCTTGCACGGATCGGATTGTGCAAGGCGATATATTCGCCGATATCAGTCAGATCATCTTCAACGCGCGGAGCGAGTTCCAGTCGCAGCTAGAACCTGCCGTCCTGGGCTACCGCGAACTTCTCGCGCAGCCTGCGAAATACGGGTTCAGGTGCGACACCTGGCCGCTTGTTCCCGATAGCTTCACGCCAGATGCTTTGCAAGTATGCGACATCATCCTCGATGGGCCGGTCGTCCATGACTTCAGGGGATCGTGAGACTCTGGTTTCCATCTGGGCCATTACGAACCTCCTCTAGAAACCGCTGAGGTGATCCTACCTCACTGCGAATTAGTCGGATGCGGTGCTATTCTGCGAGCGAAGGAAAACCGAAATGCTTGCGATTCTCCCTATCGTCAATCTCGCAATTTTGCTCGTAGTGCTGGTGGTCCTGATCCTGCGCAAGCCTTCGAACTTTGAAGACCCGCGCACGGCCGCCGAGCTAACCGCCACTCTTGCTCGCGCCGAAGCTCGCGGCGAGGCGCTCGACCAGCATCTGCGCGCGGAACTGGCGCAACTCCGCAGCGATACGGCCAAAGAAGCCGAGCGTGGCCGGGAGGCGTCCAACGCGGCGTCGGCGGCCCTGCGTAATGAGGTGCTGGGTAACATCAACACGCTTGGCGAGACGCTGCGCACCGGCCTCAAAGATTTCCGCGGCGACAACAACGAAGCTGCGGAACGCCTGCGCCTGCTCGTCGAAGGCCAGCTCGGCACCCTCGCCCAGCGCTTTACAGCGTTCAATTCCGACGCGCTCGTTCGGCACAACGAAAGCCGCGAAGCTCTCCACGCCAGTCTCGCCGGACTTGAAACCGCACAGGCCGAGCACCAGGAAAAGCTCCGCGCGACGGTGGAAGAACGCTTGACGCAGCTCAACCAGGCGAACACCGCCAAGCTCGAAGAGATGCGCCAGACGGTCGACGAAAAGCTCCACGCCACGCTGCAAACGCGCCTCACGGAAAGCTTCGGAGCAGTGACCGACCAACTCACCAAGGTCCACACCGGCCTGGGCGAAATGACCAAGCTTTCCGCGGGCGTCGACGACCTCTCCCGCATCTTCACCAACGTCAAATCGCGTGGAACCATCGGTGAAGTCATGCTGGAAACGCTGCTCAAGCAAATGCTCGCAGCCAACCAGTATGTGAAGAATGCGAAGGTCAAAAGCAATTCGCAGGAGATGGTCGAGTTTGCCGTCAAGCTGCCGACACCGAGTGGCGAAGCACTTCTCCCCATCGATTCGAAATTTCCGCGCGAAGCCTGGGAACGGCTGGAGTCCGCCTATCAAACCGGGGCCGACATCCAGAGCGCAGGCAAAGCCTTCGAGACCGCGATCCGCAACGAAGGCAGGAAAATCTGCGAAAAATATATTGCGCCGCCAAATACAACGGCATTCGCAATCATGTTTCTGCCTACCGAGGGCCTATACGCCGAAGTCATGCGCCGCGACGGCCTGCAGAGCGAAATCCAGCAGAATTGCCGAGTGACCATCGCCGGGCCCAGCACGCTTTCGGCGATCCTTAGCAGCTTTCAGATGGGTTTCCACATGCTCCAGATGCAGGAAAAAGGCGACGAAGTCTGGAAGGTTCTCGCGAGTGCGCGCACGCAGTTCGGCAAGTTTGAAGACCTTATGGGCAAGATGAGTAAGGACGTTGAGAAAGTGCAGAACACGCTCGGAGACGTAGCCACGCGTACCAGGGCGATCAACCGCACATTGCGCGACGTAAGCGAGGACGCTGGAACAAAACTGGAATCAGGTGCGCCCGCAGGAGCATTCGATGGTCTACTGCCGATGCTTGCGGCCAGCGAAGGCGAGTGAAGCTGCGAGCCAGCCCAGCGGGGCAAAGCGAGCTTGCGCTGCATTCAGCTTGGAGGGTGTCTTGCATCCCTCCGTCCGCAGTATCACTTTACGGCGGCACAGCGCGCACTCCCAGGGAAATAAACCGAGAGCGGGCAACACAACATGCTCGAAATAGCCCCTGCGATTCAATCGGCGAAAAAATTTGCCGTCACAACGATCGCACTGTTTTTTCATAGCCTCAAAACTCCGTAAAGCAGGCCCAACTTGACTTCAAAATGCTGCAATCCAACGTACTTGCTTAAGTTATTGGAGACTTTAGTAACCGTCAATGGTGCCTTTGGGTTACTTTTGTCACTTATTTATCGTTCTTCCCAAACCACGTACTGTGATCGAGCGGAGTAAAATCGCGCGCTCTACCATACCGAGGATGGGATCAGAGAGCCACTTTTCGGGAGTTTGCCTAAGACTGCGTACTCATCTGGCGTCCACTGGTGCGCAAATAGATTTTTTTACGGCACAGGGAGCATTCCCACGGGAAATAGCCGATCAACGGCAAAAGCCGCCGTTCCAGGAAGCCCTGCCGGTTGAGCCGGCGGCACTCTTTTCCCGGACAATTGGCGCACGGCCTCTTCATAGCCTCTCCACTCCGCTAGAATTGATGTAACTCTTTTCGGGTATCCGAGAAGCCTACGGCATTCCGGCATCGGCTGGAAAACTTTTTTGAACAGGCACGTGCACGTGGTTCCTTTACACCATCCAACCCCGTGGGTATGCTTGCACCTTGGGGCTGTCGAAATTGTTCGTGCGTCAAGCACAGCGACCGCCCGAGATAACGAACGCATAGGAGATTCGCAATGGCAGCAGTGGACGAGAAGGTAAAGCAGATTATTGTCGAGCAGCTACAGGTGGACGAGGCGGAAGTTACGCCAGGGGCGAGCTTTCAGGAAGACCTCGGCGCCGACTCGCTGGACGTAGTCGAGCTCGTCATGCAGTTTGAGGAAGCGTTCGATATTCAGATTCCGGACGAGGACGCCGAGAAGATCAAGACGGTCAAGGACGCCATCGATTACATCGAGAAGAACCAGAAGGGCAAGTAACCTTGATGACGGAACAGCGTCGCGTTGTTGTCACAGGCCTCGGTCTCATCTGCGGGGTAGGCAATACTGCACCCGCAGTCTGGGAAGGCCTGCTGGCGGGCAAAAGCGGTATGGCCGAGATCACCGCTTACGATCTCGAAGGCCACTCTGTCCGTTTTGCGGCCGAGGTCAAAGACTTTGACCCTCACGTCTTTGTGGATAAAAAAGAGGCCCGCAAAATGGGCCGCTTCATTCACTTTGCGCTCGCCGCTTCGCAAGAGGCCATGCAGCATTCCGGCCTGCAAATTACCCCTGAAAATGGCGAGATGGTTGGGGTCCACATCGGCTCCGGCATCGGCGGGTTCGACATCATCGAACGCGAGCACAAGGCGATGATCAACGGAGGCCCGCGTAAAATTTCTCCGTTCTTCATTCCCGCCAGCATCATCAATCTGGCTGCCGGACACGTCAGCATCCGCTACGGCGCTAAGGGCCCCAACGAAGCTACGGCAACCGCCTGCACTTCGTCGGCTCATTCCATTGGCGACGCTTTCCGGACGATCCAGCGCGGCGATGCCGACGCCATGATCGCCGGCGGAGCGGAGGCGGCAATTACGCCTCTTAGCGTTGGCGGTTTCGCGGCGATGAAGGCGCTCTCCACCCGTAACGACGACCCCGTACACGCCTGCCGGCCCTTCGACAAGGACCGTGACGGATTTGTGGTGGGTGAAGGCGCGGGCATCCTCATTCTTGAGGAGCTGGAGTTTGCCAAGGCCCGCGGCGCCAACATCCTGGCTGAAATCATCGGCTACGGCATGAGCGGCGACGCGTTCCACATGACCGGCATGGCTCCTGAAGGCGAAGGTTGCCGACGGGCTATGGCGGCGGCGCTCAAATCCGCCAACCTCGATCCCGACAAGATCGACTACGTCAACGCTCACGCAACATCCACACCGCTAGGCGATGCACTGGAGTCGAAGGCCATCGAGAATGTATTCGGCGAGCGCGCCATCAACGGCACGCTTCTGGTCAGCTCGACCAAATCCATGACTGGGCATCTGCTCGGCGGTGCTGGCGGTCTGGAAGCCGGTATTACTGTGATGGCCATGCTCAACCAGATGGCCCCCCCGACCATGAACATCGTCGAGCTCGACCCGGCCTGCCGGCTGAACTACGTACCCAACAAGCCGCAGGCAGCGAAGATCGACTATGCGCTGTCGAACTCGTTTGGCTTCGGCGGAACCAATGGCTCGCTGGTGTTCAAGCGCTGGATGGAATAGGGCACTAACTTCGTGCAGCAAAATAGCAAACCCCGGCGCTGGCCGGGGCTTGCTATTTGCTGCACCTCTCGCTAGCCGAATACTGCGGCAGCGCCTACGGCGAGCAGCATCAACAGTACAAACCAGCCAACCACAACTGTTGCCGCCTGTGAAATTTTCTTCCTCGAAATGATGGCCATCCCGAGGACCAGCAACGCGATACACCACAAGCCGAGCAAGTCGAAAAACTGGCCAGCAGCCTTCAGCCATGCCGCCGAGTCTGTGAGGTAATATCCCAGATTGGTGCCGACCGGATTGCGCATGTCAAAGTTTTCGGTTCCTGCCCCGGCAAACAGCAGGATCGAACTGATGACCCAAATCAGGTTGCGCGGTAGACCGGCGAACGTAACGACGGCGAAGACCTGCCCAAACTTCGTTTGCGCGCCCAGGCCAAAATTGAAACTGGCCCACAGAAGCAGTGTCTCGATCAGCATGAAGATCAGCACGAAAACAAAGCTGCAGTAGGTCGAGTATTTGGTGATGGTCGTCGTAATCGCCATGCGGCTGGCGCGCTGGTCGGGAGGCAACTGCTGCATCGCATCTGCCTGTTTCGGGTTTTTCGCAATCTGCACTTCTGTGGCAGCGGGAAAGCCCACGGTCTTGTCGATGGAGTAGGCCCACCCCATCGTCAAGATCACCATGATCACGATCGGCAGCCAGCAATTGGAGCTGCGCAAAATGTCGGTAAACGTTTTACTCGGCGCTACGAACGTGTCGACGACACGCATTCCCTGCGAAAGCTGCGCTCCACCCTCGGCGGCTACCAATTCTTCCGGCATAATCCATCTCCTGACTGCAATGTTGCGGTAGGGGAAGTGTAGCGCGGAAGCGGCAAAATGTGGTGGAAAACTAGCGCGCCTTTGTCGACCGCCCCAGACCTGTCAGGATGGTCGTGACGAATGAAATTCCCCGGCGCCCT
>Ga0207652_10001023_pt1 | contig 25675 bp, 17 predicted proteins | sample KBSC63BmetaG_FD_184334 | JGI IMG/M metagenome (GOLD analysis project Ga0207652, IMG submission 184334) | Corn rhizosphere microbial communities from Kellogg Biological Station, Michigan, USA - KBS C6-3B metaG (SPAdes) (version 2) | ecosystem: Host-associated > Plants > Roots > Rhizosphere ... | reverse complement strand
CGCCGGTCGCCGCGGCCGCCCCGCCCGAGGCGCCGCCCGAAGTCCCGCCGCTGCCGCCCGACCCTGTCGTGACCGCGCCACCCGAACCCGTCTTCCCGCCCGACCCGGCCGGGCTACCGCCGGAAGAGGAGGTGCCGCCCCCGGAGCCCGAGGATGACCCGCCCGAGCCCGAGGGGGCGTCGCCGCCCGAGCCGGGGCTGCCACCGGAACTGCCGCCGCTGGGCGCGCCGCCGCTGCCGCTGGTGTTCGCCGTGCCCCCGCCACAGCCGGTCGCGAGCGCCCCGATGCACAGGGCCGCCGTCAAACACCGAACCTCTCGCCGGGCAGCGCTTCTTCGCGTCATCCACGTGATTGTCGCGAGGGGGCAATTTGTGGCACGAAAAGTGCGCGCCAGCGAAAGGCAAGACGCGCTGCGCCCGGCGCGGCCAAACAGTGCACAAACGCCCGCAGACCGACAGTTGCAGGGGTGGCAGTGGCGGCGGCGCCCGGGGGCGGAGGACTTCACGCGAGGAGGACCCGTGTACAGGTGGCCCAGATGCAACGAACGTCCGATGTTCCCGTTCGCGGCGACCGCCTCGCTCGCCGGAGTTCTCGCCCTCGCCGTGGGGTGCTCGGGCGAGATCGGCGCCGTCAATGGCTCCGGCACGGGGGCCCGCACCGGCTCATCGGCTACAGGTGGTAGCGGCACTTCCACGCAAAAGGGCAGCGGTGGAGGCAACGGCACGTCGTCCGGCAGCGGCGGCAAGTCCGCTGGTTCCGGCGGCAGCGGTTCGACGACGCCGTCCGGCTCCGGCGGCGCCGGGTCGGGCAGCGGTCAGGGCACGGGAGGGCAGGGAAGCGGCGGCGCCGGTGACGATCCGTACGCGATTCCGTCCTCCGCCCCGGCGTCGGTGCTGGTCGCCACCTCGCGGGTGGCGCGGCTCAGCCGGCTGCAGTGGTCGAACGCGGTCCGGGATCTATTGAAGCTGACGGACATCTCCGACATCGACAGCACCGTTCCCGGCGACGCGCTGATCGGGTTCGACGACGAGGCCGACGCCCTGTACGTGACCGAGCAGCTGCGCGCGCAGCTGTTCGACGCCTCGGAGAAGCTGGCCGACAAGGTCACCGGCGACGCGACCGCGCTGGCGCGCCTGGTCCCCTCGAATGCGCCGACGGACACGGCGGGGAAGGGCAAGGCGTTCATCACCGCCTTCGGGCAGCGCGCGTTCCGCCGCCCGCTGACCGCCGCCGAGGTGACGACCCACGTCGGGCTCTTCAATCAGGGGCCGACGCTGTACCCCGGCGTCGACGCGTTCAAGGCGGGCGCCAGCGTCGTCATCCAGGCGATGCTCCAGTCGCCCTACTTCCTGTATCGCACGGAGCTGAGCACGGCGGCGTCGGGCGCCACCAAGGTGCCGCTCAGCGACTGGGAGGTCGCCTCGAAGCTGGCGCTGGCGATCACCAACAGCATGCCCGACGACACCTTGCTGGCCGCCGCGGCGGCGGGGCAGCTGCACGACGCGGCCGGGGTCGCCGCCCAGGCGAAGCGGCTGCTCGATGGCGCCACCGGCACGGCCGGCCTGGACGATCTGAACCTGCAGGTCTACCGACTGGGCGCGTACGACGGCATCACGCGTGACCCGACGGCGTTCCCCGACTTCAAAGCGGACACGCCGGCGGCGATGAAGCAGGAGGTGCTGCAGCTCCTCGACTACGTGTTCAGTCAGGGCCGCGGCATCAAGGACTTCTACACCACGCCGCTGGGCTTCGTGGACACGCTGCTGGCGCCCATCTATGGCGTCAGCGGCAACTACTCCAGCGACCCCGTGATGCTGACCAAGGTCGATCTCGATCCCACGCGCCGGTCGGGGTTGCTGACCCAGGCGGGGTTCCTGTCGTCGTACCTGGGCGTGGGCAACGAGCCCGACATCATCCATCGCGGCGTGTTCATCGCCGAGCGGATCCTGTGCAAGACGCTGCCGCCGCCCGACCCCAAGGCCGCCGGCACGATGATCCCGGTGACGCCCGGGCTGACCAACCGCCAGCGGGTGGAGATGACGACCGGCCAGGGGACGTGCGGCCAGGCCTGCCACGGCATCCTGTTCAACCCGCTCGGATACGCCTTCGAGAATTACGACGCCATTGGCGAGTACCGGACGATGGACCAGGGGCAGACCGTCGACGCGTCGGACAGCTACACCCTGGATGGCCAGCTGATGTCGTTCAAGAACGGTGTCGAGCTGTCGCAGCTGCTGGCCAGCGCCAAGGAGACGCATGCCTGCTACCTGCAGAACATGATGAGCTACCTGCACGGCCGCCCCCTGGCCGACGAGGAGCAGCCGACGGTCGACTACTACGCCCGACTGTCCCGCGCCGGGATGGTCTCGCTGCACGACCTCGAGCTGGCCATCGTGACCAGTGACGCGTTCCTCAATCGGCTGCCCTGATCGGATCACACCCATGAAGAACCGAGACGCATTCGAGATGAACCGGCGGATGGTGTTGCGCGGCGCGGGTGGTTTCATGCTGGGGCTGCCGCTGCTGGAGACGTTCATGCCCCGCAAGGCGGCGGCCCAGACGGCGACCCGCTCGCCGTTCGTCCTGCTGGTGGTGGGTGACAACGGCGTCGTCCAGGCGGGCGTCTCCCTGAGCGTCAGCAGCGAGCCGGAGATGTTCTGGCCCACGGCGACGGGCGCGCTGACCAAGGCCAGCATGACGGCGGACAAGGCCACCCGGTCCACCGGCGAGCTGTCGGACTACGCCGAAAAGCTGCTCATCGTCCGCGGCATCAACCTGCCCTACAGCTCGAACGGCTGCTCCCACTCGGCGGCGGACGCCCAGATCCTGACCGCCGCCAAGATCACCACGGGCAGCACCAACTGCAAGGCGATGGGCATCTCGGTCGACACCGCCATCGCGCAGGCGAAGAACCCGCCGGGCCGGGATCCGCTGGTGATGCACGCGGGGATGTTCTCGCCCGGGGGCACGGGGTTCGACATCCCCGGCTACGTGTCCTACGTGACGCCGCAGCAGCCGCGCGTGTACATCGACTCGCCCTACAAGGCGTACCTGGCCATCATCGGCGCGATCGGGAACGGCTCGAGCATGACCAGCGCGCAGGCCCAGGCCCAGATGCAGCGGGCGGCGCGCAGCAAGAGCATCAACGACATCCTGCGGCCGCAGATCCAGGGCCTGCTGGCGCGCACCGATCTGAGCCAGAGCGATCGCGACCGGCTGGATCAGCACCTGACCGCCATCCGCGACATCGAGGTGCAGATGACGGGGACCACGCTGTCGGTGCCCGACGCCGACGTCAGCACGATGAAGACGATCGATCCCAAGCCGTACGATCAGTCGACGCGCGACACCTCCGTGAAGCTGTTCATGGAGCTGATGGCGTTCTCGGCGGCGGCGGACTACAGCCGGGTGGCCGTCCTGAAGATCGGGGACCGCATCGACGACCACGTGTACACGTACAACGGCCAGTCGGCGAAGTTCCACGACGTCTCGCACCGGCAGGTCGCGAACGCGATCAACTTCCACAACTACATCGATCGCATGATGCTGAACTACTACAAGTACCTGCTGGACACCGTCTCGCAGTACACCACGCCCACGGGGTCGCTGCTGGACCAGGGGGTCAGCATCTATTGCAACCAGGTCGCGACGGGCGCGCACTCGTTCAGCAACATCCCCTGGATCCAGGCTGGCACGGCGAACGGCTTCTACAAGCAGGGGCAGTACCTGGTGGTGGGCAGCGGCCAGCAGCCGGGGGGCAGCCAGGACGGCAAGGCGGGCGACCCTTCGACGTCAGGCGTCAACAAGATGTTGAACACCCTGCTGACGGCGGCGGGGGTGACGAAGACCGGCGGGGCGCCGACCGACAACATCGGGGACGCGTCCCTGCCCACGGGCATCTTCAGCAGCATGCTGGCCTGAAACCGGGGTACCCTGGACGGCTGGAACGCCTGGTGACCCGCGGCGCCCGGCGAGCGGCACTGCGGTCCGGGGCGAGCGTCGCGCCCGGAGGAGCCGTGAAACAGCCGCTGTGGATACCCCTGTTCTTGCTGATGATCTTCGTTGCCGCGGGGGCGGTGTCGCCCGCGGGGTGCGGCGGTGACGGGGCAACCGGTGGCGCGGGGACGGGCGGGGCGCCGGCGAACACGTCGTCGGGCGGGACACCGGGCACGGGCGGCGCGCTGACGCCGGCGACGGGCGGCGCGCCGATGCAGGCAACAGGCGGAATGCCGGGAACGGGCGGCTCCCCCGGCTCGGGCGGCCTGTCGCCTGACGCGGGGGCCAGCGGCGGCGCGGGGGGCGTGACGCCGCTGGGCACAGGCGGCCTGGCCGGCACAGGCGGGCGCGCCAGCAGCGGCGGGGTCGTCGGGGGCGGCGGCCGCGCCAGCAGCGGCGGCGTGGTGGGCGGCGGCGGGCGCGCCAGCACCGGCGGGGGCGGGGGCGGTGGCGGGCGGGGCAGCGGCGGCGCGGGCGCGGGCGGCGCCTCCGGCAAGATCACCGTCTGGATGGCCGGCGACTCCACGATGGCCAACGACGGCGGCACGACCTGCCCGATCGGCTGGGGCACCCAGTTCCAGCCGCTGTTCACCGGCAACGTGACCGTCGCGAACAACGCGAAGGCAGGCACCAGCATCGACTCGTGGCTCTACACGCCGCTTTCGACCTCGAACGCGGCGGGGGACTGCGATCTGACGCTGGACGCGTCCGGCAAGCCCGTGCTGCAGGCGCGCTGGCAAAGCACGCTCGACGGGATGAAGCCCGGAGACTTCTTGCTGATCGAGTTCGGCATCAACGACGGTGGTTCCTGCCCGCGCTACGAGACCGACACCGGGTTCAAGGCCAGCCTGGCGATGATGGCCCAGGCCGCCCTCGATCGCGGCGCGACGCCCATCTTCCTGACCCCGACCAGCTCGATCAGTTGCAAGGGGAGCACCGCGCAGGGGACGCGAGGCCGCTTCGTCACCGACACCATCGACGCGGGAACGCAGCTGGGCGTCGCGGTGGTGAACGTTCATCAGCTGACCGTGGACCTTTACAACGCGAACATGTTCTGCCCACTGGCGGATGGGGCGACGGACGTCTCGGCGACGACGGGGGGCGCCGCCGGGGCCTTCTTCTGCGACGATCACACGCACTTCGACATGTCGGGCGCGGTCCGCATCGCCCAGCTGGTCGCCGACGGAATCCGCGCCCAGAACCTGCCCCTGGCGGCCTACCTGAAGTGACGACGGCGCGGCGCACACAGCGCCAGGATGGCTGCCCCCAGCAGCGCCGCGGCCGGTGCCGCATCGTCCGCCGGGCCAAGGTCGCAAGCGCAACCGCCGGTCTGTCCGGACGGGGCCTGCGGCGGGGGCCGCAGCGTCAACAGTGACACCGCGAACCGCGGCAGCGGGAAGTCGACCGTCACCGAGCCGTCCGCCGCCACGGCCAAGGTCTGATCGGGCGCCAGCGGTGCCGGCGCCATCGCGCTTCGCAGCGCCGTCAGCTGCGCCGGCGACGGGCTGGCCGGCATGCCCTGCGACAGCCAGACGGTGTAGGCGTCTCCGTGCGCCTCGTCCACGCGCAGGTGCGACAGGCGCGCGCTGCCTCCGAACGTCCCTGGCAGCCGCGCCACCACGTGCACGGGCGTCGCCTCCGCCGGCACCAGGTCGTCGTGATAGTTCCACACCAGGATCTGCACCGTGTCCTCGTCGACCGTGGCCATGCCGTCGATCTCGGGCTGATCGCGGACGCCGCTGGCCAGGATGTCGTCGGCGGTGCGCGCGCCGGTGCTGGTCACCGGCAGCCGCGGCCCCGCCAGCCGCCCGAGCAGCCGGAACGCACCCAGCACCGGCATCTCGATGCCGTTGGTGGCCAGGGCGCGATAGCCCGCGAAGTACGGCGTGCCGGGGAACGTGAACGCCCACGTCAGCACGCCGCCCAGGGTCACACCCATGGTCGCCTCCAGCTCCAGAGTGTGCCTCATGGTCGCGATCTCGTAGGCGCCATAGGCCGTCGAGTTGCGGTACGCGTCGGCGGGGTAGTCGGCGGCGCTGCAAGCGGCGCAGCCGTCGGGGTCGGCTTCGGTGATGTAGATGGGCGTCTGCTTGAACGGCGCGACCCCGGCCACGGTCTGGAAGCCGGCGCGGTGCAGGCGCAGCTGCTCTGCCAGATCCATCTCCACGTGATCGCCCACCACGGCGACGCCGCCCTTGGCATGGAAGCTGATCAGATCCAGGCGCGTCCCGGTCGCGCCGGTCACGGCGTTGGTGCCGGTCGCGCAGTGCTTGAGGAACTGTGCGAAGAAGCTGCCCCCCGGTCCCGCGGAGGCCGGGCCGCCCAGGCGGGCGTCGGGCAGCACCGCGTGCAGCGCGGACTCGGTGTAGTCGTAGAGTTTGATGTAGTCGGCGAGCGTGCCGTTCCAGTAGCCGATGTCCGGCTCGTTCCACAGCTCCCACAGCCAGTTCGACGCCACGTCAGGGTACCTGGCGTCGGCGTGGCTGGCCCAGGCGCCGATCAGCGCCGCCCACTTCGTGTAGTCGGCCGGCGGATAGAAGCAGCCGCCGTCGACCGACGTGACGCTGGAGTTTCGATAAGGGGTGGGGTGGGTCGACAGCGCCTCGGGCATGAAGCCGAGCTCGACGAAAGGAAACGTGCCCGCGTCCGTCAGCGCGTCCATGATCCCGTCGGTCAAGGTCCAGTCGTAGACCGGATTTCCGAGCGCGTCCTCGTCATACACGTTCGTCGAGCCCCACTTCATGGCCGGCGTTCCGTCGCCGCTGTTCAGCAGGAAGTGATTGCGGATGTGGACCGGCGTGGAATGCGCCGCCGCCAGCGCCGCCAGCAACGCCTTCCCTTCGGGCAGCGTCGTGTAGTTGATCTCGTCGAAACCATGAAAGGCCCACACGCGCTCGATGGGCGGCCCCGGCGCGGTGGCGTCGACCGACACGGTGACGGTCGCTGGTGACTGCGCATGCGCGGACGATTCCCGGGCCAGCAGGCCCGTGGCGACCAGCGACACCACTGTCGTCCAGGCGTGCCGGCGGTCCCTCCGCGCGGGACGTTCCATCGTGTCCGGCGTCAGCGCCGGCGCCGTCGCAAGCCCAGCGCCGCGCCGATGGCGAGCATCAGCAGCGCGCTCCACGGGGCGCCGCCGGAGGCGGCGATCGAGCAACCGCCGCCGCTGTCCCCACCGCCGGAGCTACCGGCCGCTCCACCGCTGCCGCTCGACGCGCCGCCGCTGCCGCTCGGGTGTCCGCCCGAGCCGCTGCCACCACTCGCGGTGCCGCCGCTGGCGGTGGTCCCACCGCTGCCGCTGCCGCCCGAGCTGGCCACGTGCCCGCCGCTGCCGGCGCCGCCGGTGCCACTGCCGCCCGAGCCCGCCGGCGCGCCACCGCTGCCATGAGATCCGCCGCTGCTGGTCGCGGCCCCGCCGCTGCCCATGCCGCTGTTGCCCTGGCCCCCGCTGCCGCCGCTGGGGCCGCCACCCGCCATCCCGCCCCGGCCCATCATCGCGCCGCCGCTGGCGCCAGTGCCGCTGGCGGCGCCGCCGGCACCGCCGCTGCCCGGCATGCCGCTTCCGCCCCCGGCGCCGTTGGCCCCGCAAGCCGCGATCTCCGGATCGACGGCGTCCGTCTTGTCGAGGCCCAGGAAGGGGACCACGTAGCTGGCGTTGAACAGCGCGTCCGACGGCCCATGATCGCCGCCGATCGACGTGATGGCGTCCAGGGTCACGTAGCCGCAAGCGTTCTGCCACTTCTGCCGCGTCGCCTTGTGCGTGCCCAGCATCAGCCCCATGTCCGTTGACGTCGGCGCGGTGCTGAGGCCCAGCACGTTCGTCCATTCCTTGATCGCCTCGCCGAAGTTCTTGTAGTTGATCGTCGGATCGGCGTCGCCGTGGAACAGTTGCACGCGGGGGCGATGCCCGGTGTATCCCGGGTACATCCCGCGCACCAGGTCGCCCCATTGCTGCGCGGTCTGGATGTCGTTGCCCCCGGCGCAGGTGCCGCCCCAGTTGCTCGCCGCGCTCCAGCCGTCGGACCAGCACCCCGCGGGTACGCCCGCGAACGACGAGCCCCCCTTGAACACGTCGGGGTACACGGCCATCAGCGCCTGCGTCATCATGCCGCCCGACGAGTCGCCGGTGGCGTAGACGCGATCGGCGTTCGCGTTGTACGTGCTGACGGCGTACTTCACCATCTGCGCCACCGCCTGCGTGTCGCCGCCGCCGTCGTGGGTGAGAGACGCCTTCGAACCGACGTCCCAGCACTTGGCGGAGCTGGCCGCGTTGGTGGTCTGGGGGAAGATCATGATGAAGCCGTACTGATCCGCCGCCGAGACCAGCCCGCCGCTCTGCGCCTGACCGAAGACGGCCGAGGCGCTGCCGCCGCAGAAGTGCGCCACGACCAGGATGGGCGGCTTCGCGGCCATCTTGTCGGGCACGTACACGTACATGCTGATGTAGCTGGGGACGCCGCTGGCACCCCAGTTGCTCACCTGTTTCAGCGACGCCGCCCGCGCGGTCGAGGCAAAGCAGGCCGCGATGAGCAGAGCGATGGTGAAGCGCGCGGCACGCGCGGGGGCGGGTACGGACGGCATGCCGGGGATTGTCCGAAGGGGCCCCTTCTTGTCACGCGCTATCGCCGGCCCCGATTTCCTGACAACTCCATCCCGAAACCGACAATCACCACGGTCGCCCCCCTTTCCCCTTCGAAGGAGACCGTTTGATGAAGGTCCAATCTGCTCATCTGGTGGTGGTGCTCGTATTCGGAATGATCTCGGCTGCTTGTAGTTCGACGTCCAGCGGAGAATCGGGTAGCGGGGGCTCCAGCGCGTCGGGCGGATCGACCGGCAGCGGCGGCTCGACCAGCAGCGGCGGCAGCAAGGGGTCGGGCGGCAGCTCGGCCAGCGGGGGTTCGCAGGGGAGCGGGGGAAATCACGGTTCCGGCGGCCAGGTGGGCAGCGGCGGAACGTCGAGCGGTGGCACGCAGGGCGGTAGCTGCACGCCGACCGCCAACGTCACGGCCTGTGGCGGCACCGTCACCGGGACGTGGAACGCGTCGGGCTGCCTCAGCGTCTCGGGCTCGATGGACGTGCGGTCGCTGTTCGGCCTGACCTGTCCGGCCGGCCAGGTGACCGGGACTTTGCAGGTCACGGGGACCTGGACGGCGAACGCGAATGGCACCTTCACCGACAACACGATGACGACGGGCACCGAGACGCTCACGCTGCCGGCCGAGTGCATGACGCTGTCGATGGCTCCTGTCACCTGCCAGAAGCTCGCCACGGTCATGTCGAGCTACTACGACACGGCATCCTGCGTCGACGCTTCGGGCGGAGGCTGCACCTGCACCGGCACCGTCAAGCAGATGGGGACGATGGGCCTCGTGACCACCGCGGCCAACACGGACGGTAACTACACCACGGCCAGCAACGCCATCACCATCACGCAGGACAACACGCAGTACGCGTACTGCGTGGCGGGCGGCAAGCTGACGCTGACTCCGCAGAGCAGCAGCCCGACGATCACCGGCACCATCGTGCTGCAGAACGGCTCCTCGACCGGCAGCGGCGGTGCGACCGGCAGCGGTGGTGGCGGCGGCAAGGGGGGAAGCAACTCTGGTTCGGGCGGCGCGGCGCCGGGCGGCAAGTCCGGTTCCGGTGGCGCCCCCACGGGCGGCATGTCGGGCACCGGCTCGGGTGGGTCCGGATCGGGGACCCGCATGGACGGCCCCTGTGACATCTACGCCGCCGCGAACACGCCGTGCGCGGGCGCTTACAGCATGGTTCGCGCGCTGGCGAAGGGCTACACCGGCCCTCTGTACCAGGTCCGCAGCGGTAGCTCGGCCATGAACACGGGGTCGGGCGGCATGACGAAGGACATCGGACAGACGGCCGACGGCTATGCCGACGCGTCGATGCAGGATGCGTTCTGCATGGGGACCGTCTGCACCGTGTCCAAGCTGTACGATCAGTCGGGGAACGGGAACGATCTGATCAGGGGCTCGGCGGGCCCGTCGGGCAACGGCACACGGTCGGGCGCCGACGACTACGAGTCGACCGCGACCAAGCTGTCGATCATGGCCGGGGGCCACAAGGTCTACGCCCTGTACATGCAGCAGTACGAGGGCTATCGCACACCGCTGAACGTGAACGGCAAGGGCATGCCGACCGGCAACAAGGATCAGGGCATCTACGAGCTGGCCGACGGCACGCACTTCGGCACCCAGTGCTGCTGGGACTTCGGGGCCGTGTCGCCCGATCCCAACAAGTACGTCGTCATGAACACCCTCTTCTTCGGCACGGGGTTCTGGGGCTCTGGCGCGGGCAAGGGTCCCTGGTTCATGGGTGACTTCGAGGGCGGCGTGTGGGCGGGCGGCACCGGCGACTCGACGGTGAATAACCCGATGAGTCCTTCCATGAACGTCCCCTTCGCGCTGGGCGTCCTGCACACCCCCGTCGGCAAGTACGCGCTGCGGATGGCCGACGTGGCGACCGCCAGCGACCTGACCACCGCCTACGACGGGGCGATCCCCACCGCCAAGAAGGCCTGGAACAACGCGGCCGGCATCGGCCTCGGCATCGGCGGCGACAACAGCAACAACTCGTACGGGACGTTCTACGAAGGGGCGCTCACCAACGGCTCCCCGTCGAACGCCACCGATCTGCTGATCATGAAGAACATCAAGGCGGTCGGCTACTCGAAGTAGCTGAAGCGATCGACCTGGCGGTCATCGCGACCGCCAGGGCTTTCGCGCGTGCCTGACCTGGCAGGCTGCTACACGGACCGTTCCGCCAGGAAGCGCTCGGCGGCATCGGCCATCATCGGCTGGGCGAACAGCCACCCCTGGCCGCGCCGGCAGCCGAGCGCCCGCAGCGCCTCGACCTGGGCGTCGGTCTCGATGCCGACCGCCGCCTCTTCCATCCCCAGGTTCTGCGCCAGCGAGACGATGGCCTTCACGATGGCGAGCTGCTGGGGGGCGCCGTCCAGGCGCTCCAGGAACGAGCGCGCGATCTTCAGCGACCGCACCGGCACCTCGTGCAGATGGGCCAGCGACGAGTAGCCGGCGCCAAAGTCGTCCATCCGCACGCCGACGGACATCGCCCCCAGTTGCTGCAGCACGCGCGTGCCCGCCTTCACGTCGTGCATCAGGGCGCTCTCGGTGATCTCGATCGTCAGCGAGGCGGGATTCAGGTCTGTCGTCCGCAGGGCGCGGTTCACCATCGCCGAGGCGGTCCCGTCGGCCACGTGACGACCGGCGATGTTCACGCTCAACCCCAGCGTGGCGTGCTCGGGGAAGGCACGCTGCCAGGCGCGCACCTGCTTGCTGGCGGCGGCCAGCATCGATTCGTCGATGGCGCCGATCAGGCCGGTCTCCTCGGCCAGCGGCAGGAAGTCCTGGGGCAGCAGCGTCCCGCGGTCCGGGTGATGCCAGCGCGCCAGCGCCTCGACCCCCACCACCGTGCCGTCGTCCAGGTCGAGGATGGGCTGGTAATAGGGGACGATCTCGCGGCGCTCCAGGGCGCGGCGCAGATCGGTCTCGTCGCGCAGCGACGAGACGGCGCGCTCGTGCATGTCGGCGTCGAACACCTGATAGCGCGCGTGGCCGGCCGCCTTGGCCCGGTACATCGCCGTGTCCGCGTCGCGCAGCATGTCGTCGGGCGAGTCGTAGCCCTCGCTCGACAGCGCGATCCCCACGCTGACGCTGGTGAAGACCTCCTGTCCCCGCAGCCGGAAGGGGGCCGCCAGCTCTTGCCTGATCCGCTCGGCGACGCCCACCGCGTCGGCCTCGGACGAGATCTCGTCCAGCAGGATGGTGAACTCGTCGCCCCCCAGACGGGCCAGCGTGTCGCCGGGGCGCAGGCAGCGCTCCAGCCGGCGCGCGGTGCCGATCAGCAGCTCGTCTCCCGTCTGATGGCCCAGGCTGTCGTTGATGGCCTTGAAGCGATCCAGATCCAGGTACAGCAGCGCGAACAGCGGATTGCCCAGGGCGCGGCGCCCGCGGTGCAGCAGGTGCTGCAGGCGATCGAGGAACAGCGCGCGGTTCGGTAGCTCGGTCAGCTGATCGTAGAACGCGCGACGCTGAAGCTGCTCCTCCGCGTTCTTGCGGGCGGTGATGTCGCGCGAGATCCCGAACGTGCCCACGATGTTTCCCTGGGCGTCGCGCAGGGGCAGCTTCGTCGTCGATACCCAGCGGATCTCACCGTCGGGCAACGTCTCCTTCTCCTCCACGTTCACCAGCGGCTGGCCGGTGCGGATGATCTCCTGCTCGTCGCGCAGCGCCTGCGCGGCATGCTCCTCGGTGAAGTAATCGAAGTCGGTCCGACCGACGGCCTCTCCCGGGCTGGTCACGCCGAGCCGCACCGCCGCGTGGCGGTTGATGCGCGTGAAGCGGCTGTCGCGATCCTTGAAGTAGATCGTGTCGGGGACGTGATCCATCAGCGTCTCCAGCAAGAACAGCTCGTGCTCGAGGCTGGCGCTGATCCCCAGCGGCGGGTCCGCGGGCGCAGCGTTGTCGGGGCCGTGTGAGCGGGGCTTCACGCGCATCGCGATCTCCGACGGCCGACGGCGCTGAAAAAATCATAAGCCAACACCGTAAGCATCTATACGAATTAATGTATCACTGTTCGAGCGGGCCATCCACACAAATCGTGCCTCGGCGGGCGCATCCGAAAGGCTGACAAATCCCGACCTGCCCCGACAAATCGCTGACATGCAAAATCGGTGCGACCTCATCGTCTCCGGCCTGTTCGTCCTGTGCCTCGCCGCGGCCGCCGGTTGCAAGAGCTCAGGGGCCGCGAACCCCGGTCAAAGCGGGAGCGGCGGCGCCGTGGGGATCAGCTCCAGCGGCGGCAGCAAGGGCAGCGCGCCGGACGGCGGCGGTACCGGCGGCAGCAAGGCGGGCGGGTCCAGCTGCTCCGATGTCGCGGCGTGCGGCGGCGACGTGGCGGGGACCTGGACCGTGTCGTCGTCCTGCTTGCAGATCAGCGGCGAGCTGGACCTGTCACTGGTAGGGGCGGGATGTCCGTCGGTGCCCGTGACCGGGTCTTTGCACGTGACGGGCAGCTGGACCGCGACCGGCGACGGCGTCTATTCCGACGACACGATGACCACCGGCACCGAGCAGTTCACGCTGACGCCGTCCTGTCTGATCATCTCGTCGACGCCCGTCACCTGTGACGGCGCCGCGAACATCATCAAGAACCTGGGATACGCGTCGCTGGCGTGCACGTCCACGTCGGGCGGTGGGTGCGATTGCACGGCGACGATCCAGCAGGCGGGGGGGCTGGGCCTGGTGTCCGTCGCGCCCGTGACAGGTGGAAACTACACCAGCAGCGGCAACGCGCTGACCCTGACCGGGGACGTGGGCGACACCAGCTACACGACCTGCGTGGCCGGGACCAAACTGACGCTCACCCCGCAGAGCACGAAGCCATCGGTGGCCGGGACCATCGTCCTCGACAAGGCGGGCGCCAGCGGTTCCGGCGGGCAGAGCGGCCCGGGTAGCGGGGGCAGGGTGGCCACCGGCGGAGCGACCGGCGCTGGTGGTGTCGTCGGCACCGGTGGCGGCACCGGCAGCGGGGGCGTGCGCGGCACCGGCGGCGCCGGCAGCGGCGGCGTGAAGGGGATGGCGGGCAGCTCGGCCAGCGGAGGCGCCAGCAGCAGCGGCGGCGGGGCGCCCGGCTCGAGCGGCGCGAAGGGCTCCGGGGGCGGAACGGCCGCCAGCGGAATGGGGCCGTGCGATATCTACAATGCGGGCGGCACCCCGTGCGTGGCCGCGCACAGCACCGTGCGCGCCCTGTTCGGCGCGTACGGCGGCAAGCTGTACCAGGTGCGCAACACGGGCGGAACGACGAAGGACATCACCGCGGCTTCGCCCGGTGGCCCCGCCGACGGCGCGGCCCAGGACGCGTTCTGCTCCGGCAGCACCTGTGTCATCACCGTCATCTACGATCAGTCGGGCAAGGGGAACGACCTGTGGTACCAGGGCTCGGACAGCCCTGTCGGCGGCAAGGACAAACCAGCCAGCGCGACCGGCGAGTCGGTGAAGCTGGGCGGCAACAAGGTCTACTCCCTGTACATCAACCCCGGGAACAGCTACTGGGTGAACGGCGCGAAGTCCGGCATCCCGCTCGGCGCTGCCCCCGAGGGCATGTACATGGTGACGAGCGCGAAGCACTACAACAGTGGCTGCTGCTTCGACTACGGCAACAGCGAGGCCGACCGAAAGGCCGACGGCGCGGGCGCGATGGACGCGATCAACTTCAGCAACACCACGGCCTGGGGTTCCGGCGACGGCGCGGGCCCCTGGATCATGGCGGATCTGGAGTACGGGCTCTTCGCCCAGGGGGACTCGAAGAAGAACGCCAACGATCCCACGCAGAGCGCCACCTTCGTTACCGCGACCCTGAAGAACAACGGGACCACGGAGTTCTCCTTGCGCGGCGGAGACGCCACCACCGGCGCCCTGACCACCTACTACAAGGGCGGGCTGCCGGGCGGATGGAGCCCCATGAAGAAGCAGGGCGCGATCGTCCTGGGCAGCGGCGGCGATTGCTGCGCCACGAACAACAACCTCAGCGACGGCACGTTTTACGAGGGGTGCATCGTCTCGGGGTATCCGTCCGACGCGACCGAGAACGCCGTGCAGGCCAACATCGTCGCGGCCGGCTACTCGAAATGACGCGCTGGCCGGCCCCGGCGAAGATTTCTACACAATATCAGGTTCCTTGCGACAGGTAAACCTGAGGTCGCTCTGCGTGCCGTGGCACGGGGCCTGTCCCGGCGTGCCGGGGGTCGCGGCGCCTTTGGGCCGACTTTCGCGTCCCCGGACGCCGGAACGAATGCTACAGTTCCTGTCTCGCGGGTGGTGTGCGTAGAGGAATCGTCCCCGTTCCGCTCGACCACCCCGCGGCTGGAGATCGCCCATGCAACATGATGGCCCCCGCCAAGATGTCGCGCCCGCAGACCAGCAACGTGCTGAACGCCTCGTGCAGGCGTTCGAGGCCGAGGTCGATTATCTATTCGCCTCGCTGCGCCGGCTGGGCGCGCGCCCATCCGAGATCGAGGATCTGGCGCAAGAGGTGTTCGTCGATCTCCTGCGCTCACGGCGACGGATGGGCCGCCGCGAGTCGCTGCGCTCGCGGCTCTTCGGTCTGGCCGTCGGGGTGATGGTTCGTCACCGGCGCGGCGACGCCGCCGGGCACACGGCGCCGGACGCTTCGCTGCCGTTGATCCTGGCGGCCCTCGAGCGGTTGCCCCTGGAACGTCGGGCGGTGCTGGTGCTGCACGAGTTGGATCAGGCCCCGCCCGCCGAGATCGCGCGGAGCCTGTCGATGACCCGCTGGGGCGTCGCGCGCCGGCTGCGCAAGGCCCGCCTGGAGATGGACGCCGCCGTTCGCCAGATCGCGGCCGACTGGCAGGCGGGCCGCTTCGGGCGCGCAGAGGCGCTGCTGGCGGCGCTGGGGATCATCGACGACGAGGAGGCCCGGTCACCGGGCGCGTCCGAGCCGGGCAACCTGTTCCAGCTTCGCGACGACATCATGCTGCTGCAGATGGTGATGGATGACGTCCACGAGACGATCTACTTCAAGGATCGGGACAGCCGCTTCACGCACATCAACCGGCACGCCGCCGAGCATTACGGCATCGTGAACCCGGCGCTGGCCGTGGGACGGACCGACTTCGACTTCTTCACCGACGAGCACGCGTATCAGGCCCTGCGCGACGAGCAGGAGATCATCCGCACCGGCGCGCCGCTGGTCAGCATCGAGGAGCAGGAGACGCTGCCCGGCGGGAAGATCCGTCGCGTCCGCACCACCAAGCTGCCCTTGCTGGATCCCGGCGGCGAGATCGTGGGGACCTTCGGGCTGTCGCGCGCCATCGCCGAGCGGCGCGCCGGCTGACGCTAGGCGCCCCTACGGAATCACCGCCCCGGGGCAGCCGTACACGACCTGCACCATGTTCGCGCCGCTCTTCACGTCGTCGCACCACGAGCCGTAGACCTGGATCCGCGTGTGGCTGTCGCCGGCGTAGTCCCAGCCTTGCCCATGGCCCGGATCCTGGGGCGCCTTGATGTCGCCCACCTTGACCGCGATGTTGGTGGGATCGGGGGGCGGGCGCGTCAGGTCGAACACGCAGCTGCTGGCGATGGGGGCGACGATCGACCGCAACGCCGTCACCAGCTGGTCCTCGGTGCTGGCCAGATAGAACTTGGGGTCGCTGTCGCTGGACGTGGCGCGCGGCTCCAGACCGGCGGCCGCTAGCTGGTTCAGCGTCGAGGTGGCTCCCGACTTCGTCGCCACCCCGATCACGAACGTGTGCACGTCGGCCTTCGCCGCGGCCTCCACGGCCGCCACGGCGTCGGACTTGGCGGTGGAAGAGCTCTTGTCCAGGTTGCCCGCCGTCCCGCTGCAGGAGGGCTCGCCGTCGGTGGCCAGCAGCAGGTACTTGCGGTCGCTGGTCCCCAGGCCCTGGAGGTAATCGAAGGCCACGCCGATGGCAGCGCCCGTGGGCGTGCCGTTCCCGTCGGGCGAGACGCCCGCCACGACCGCCGCCGTCTGGGCGGCGTTCGCCGGCGCGACCGGGACGTCGATGGCGCCCGTGACGCTGGCGTCCTGGCACTCCGCCGTGGAGCCGGCGATGTCCTCCGGGAACGTCTTCAATCCCCACGAGATCGAGGGGTCCGACGAACCGATCACCGACGTCAGCGCGGGGATGACCTGGCTCCACTTCGAGGGCCGACCGGCGTCGGGGTTGGCGTCGTCGCCGTTCGAATCGTCCTTCATCGAGGCCGAACGATCGAGCACCACGAACAGATCGACGGGGGCGCGCTTCAGATCGAATGAGTCGAAGCCACAGCTGACATCGTCCGGCAGGTCGCCGCTGAACTTCTGGTCCGGGTCGCCGGCGTCCGGTAGCTCGACCACCACGCGCCCGCCCGTCCCGGGATTCCCGGTCGTCGTGGCGCCGTCCTGCGGCTGGCCCGAGGCGCCACCGGAGCCCCCCACCGTCGAGCGCTTCACCGCGGCGCAGTCGCCGAACAGGGCGGCGACCATGGGCAGACAGGCGACCAGGCGCGGAGAGTGTTTCATGGCCTCGGCCCCTCAGTGCCGGCAGGGCCATTTTCAGGTTCACGCCCGATAGCGTCGGCTCCCCCGACGGGCGCTGACAAAATCGAGGCCGAAACGACAATCACCCCGCGCATGGGCACCTTACAGACGCTGGACTGGATCGCGATCGCCGCTTACTTCTCCATCTTGCTGGGGGTGGTGGCCTGGGTGGTCCGCTCCGGAAAAGATGAGGCCGAGGACTACTTCCTCGCCGGCCGCAACCTCAGCTGGTGGGTGATCGGCGCGTCGATCTTCGCGTCGAACATCGGCTCCGAGCACATCGTGGGCCTGGCTGGATCGGGCGCGCGCGACGGCGTGGCCCTGGCCCACTACGAGTTCCAGGCCTGGTGCCTGCTGATCCTGGCCTGGGTGTTCGTTCCGTTCTACGCGCGGTCGCTGGTGTTCACGATGCCGGAGTTTCTGGAGAGACGCTTCTCGGAACACTCGCGCTACGTGCTGTCGATCGTCTCGCTGATCACCTTCGTGCTGTCGAAGATCGCGGTCGGCATCTTCGCGGGCGGCGTGGTGTTCGCCGCGTTGATGCCCGAGGTTCAGATCCACCTGGGCGGGCACGTCATCGACAGCTTCTGGATCGGCTCGGTGCTGGTCATCGCGTTGACCGGCCTTTACACCGCGCTCGGCGGCATGCGCGCCGTCGCGTACAACGACGCCATCCAGGTCGTCATCCTGATCGGCGGCTCGGCGATGTTGACGATCTACGGTCTGGGCAAGCTGGGCGGCTGGCACCAGCTGAAGGAGATCTGCGGCTCGGAGATGTTCAACCTGTGGAAGCCGCTGACGCCGGCGGGCGTCGAGAGCACCTGGGCCCCCGTGCTGGAGAAAAACGCCGCCGGCGCGGTGGTGAAGCAGGCCTGGTACTTCAACAGCGCCTTCCCCTGGCTGGGCATGGCGATCTGCGCGCCGGTCATCGGCCTGTGGTACTGGTGCACGGATCAGTACATCGTGCAACGCGCGCTGGGCGCGCGAAACGAGACCGAGGCCCGCCGCGGCAGCATCTTCGCGGGCGCGCTGAAGATCTTCCCGGTCTACCTGTTCATCATCCCCGGGCTGATCTGCTTCGCGCTGGCCAAGAGCGGCAAGGTCCCGGCCCTGGCCGGCGTCTACGATCCCGCCACCGGCAAGGCCACGGCCCAGGCGCAGGCGGCGTTCCCGCTGCTGGTGCGATACATGTTGCCGGTGGGGCTGCGGGGCGTGGTGGTGGCCGGCCTGCTGTCGGCGCTGATGGGCTCGCTGGCCGGCGTCTTCAACGCCTGCTCGACGCTGTTCACGGTCGATCTGTACCAGAAGCTGCGCCCGAAGGCGCCGCAGGCCGAACTGGTGCGCATGGGGCGGATCGCCACCGGTGTCCTGGTCGTCATTGCCATGGCCTGGATCCCGGTGGTGAAGGGGGCAGCGGGGCTGTACGACTACCTGCAGAGCGTCCAGGGCTATCTGGCGCCGCCCATCGCGGTGGTGTTCTTCTTCGGCGTGTTCTGGAAGCGACTGAACGCGAGCGGCTGCCTGTGGGCCATGATCGTCGGCTTCGCGATCGGCCTGTTCCGGATGATGGTCGACACGCCGGTCACCATGGGCCTGAAGCCCGGCGGCTATCAGCCCGGGTCGTTCCTGTGGATCGTCAACAACATCAACTTCCAGTACTTCAGCATTCTGATCACCTTCGTCTCGGCGGTGGTCATGGTGGCGGTCAGCTACGCCACGCCCGCGCCGGACTACGCCGCGCTGAAGGATCTGACGTTCGCCACGCGCTCCGCCGCGTCCCGTTCGGATTCGAAGTCGAGCTGGGACTGGCGCGAGGTGGCCGCCAGCGTCTTCGTGCTGGTGGTGGTGGTGTTCGGGTATCTCTACTTCACGGGCTAGCGGGGGCCGGGAACAAGGTCAGCAGCATGTCCCACAGCTTGTTGCCGGCGCGGGCTCCCACGATGCCGGTGACCAGCCAGCATTTGCCGTTGGGGTCCGGGACGATGTTCGGACCCTGCGCCGAGTTGAAGCCCGCGGAGATGTCGGGCGAGGCCGGGACCGCGCTGGTGGTGAACATGGGCAGGCCGAACGACAGCAACGCCACCTGATCCGACGCGGTGTCGATGTCGATGATCTGCGACCGCTTCTTGCTGATCCACATGCCGAAGGGGTTCATCGGCAGGTTCATGACGTTGGCGTCGGTGATGTCACCCGTCTGGTCGTACCAGGTGCCGACGTCGACGAACGTGTAGCGCTGCGTGACGATCCAGTCCGCCCAGGGATCCATGTCGCCGTTGGGCCGGTCGAGGACGCCGTTCGGCGCCTGGTACGAGCCGGCGGCCGCCACCACGACGACGCGGTTGACGATGGTGCGATCCAGGAAGTACGCGTTCGCCAGATCGGTGAACGACGTGGTTACCACGATGACGACCGGGCGGGTGGGCGTGCTCAACTGCTGCGAGACGTCCCTCATCAGGCGGGCCCCGGCCGTGTCGTTGGCCACCGTCGACTCGATCTGACCGTCGGCGGGGCGGGTCAACGGATCGCCGGGACTGGGCGTGACCACGGGCAGGTTCTTGAGGCCGCTCATGCTGGCGGCGGCGAGGAGGTTGTTCCACCCCATGGCGTTCGCGTTCACATCCCCCCAGAAGGGGGTCTTGTTGACGATGATGCCGGCCAGCGGTGGGCCGCCGCTGTTCGCCAGCATCACGGCATACTCGCCCAGCCAGTCCCCCGACCAGTCATCCTGATCCAGGATCACCGGGTTGCGTTCATCGACGGGCAGCGGGCCATGCGATCGGTCGCGACCGGCGTCCAGCGTTCCCCCGCACCCGATCGCGCCGGCGCCCAGCGCGACCACCAGCGCGACGAGACGCCCGCGCGGCGCCATCACTCGCCGCCCGGGGAGATCCGGCGCACGGCGGGCAGAAGGACGCTGCGTGGAAAGCGCGTCTGGAAGGCGGCGGCCGCGCGCCGCGCCTCGCCCCGGCGGCCCAGGCCCGCCAGCGCCTTCACGCGCAACGCCTCGCGCTCCTCGGCCAGCCGGCCGTCCTTGAAGCGGCGGGTGTGCTCCGCGATGGGCGGCAAGGCGGCGGCGAAATCGTCCCTGGCGACGGCGGCGCGCGCCTGCCGCAGGAGCCTCAGCTCTTCTTGCGGCACCACCAGCTTCCGCTTCGCGTCCTCGGCCGCCGGTGCGTCGCTGTCGGGCGGCGGCACCGCCAGCTCGGGGGACGGAACGGCGGCAGCGGCCGGCGCCGGAACAGCGGCGACGGGAGTCACGGGCGCCGGTACGTCCGCCGGGCGCGGGACGTCCCGATGCGTGCGATACGCCACGGCACCCACCGCGACGCCAGCGGCGAACGTCAGCGCGGCGACCGCGGCCCAGCGTGCCCACGGCGACGGCAGGCGCGCCGGCGGTGGCACCGCGCTGGCCGCGACGGCGGCGCGCGCGGCGGCCAGCGCGCGCGCCCGCACGGCGGGCGTCAGCGCCGGGATCGGTCGCTCCTGCTCCAGGATGGCTTGGACGTCGGGGGGAAGGGGCGGCCCTTTGTCGATCACCGGACGCCTCCCCCGCGCTTCGCCCGCCGCAGGCCCGCCTCCAGCTCGCGGCGCGCCTTCCGCAGACGGGAATAGACCGTGAACAGGGGGATCGACAGGGCCGTCGCGATGTCGCGCGCCGGAACGTCGTCCAGGTCGTGCATCACCAGGATCGCCCGGCGCTTCAAAGGGATCAGCTCCAGCGCCGCCAGCACCTGCCCGCGAATCTGCTTCGTCTGCAGCACCTCGTCGGGGCCCGGATTTCCGTCGTCCGGCTCGACGACGCCGAACGCGACCTCTCGACGACGCTTCCGCTGGCTGGCCGCCGAGATCCGGAAGGAGATCCCGAACAGGTACGGCCGAAGGGGACGCCCTCGATCGTAGTCGATCCAGTTCTGGCGCAGGGCCAGGAAGACCTCCTGCGCCAGATCGTCCAGCTCGGACCGCGGCGTGCCCAGGCGGCGCAAGCTTTGATAGATGTAGTCCAGCTCTCGCTGGAACGCCTCCAGGCACTCCTCGTCCGGCGTCAGCGGCCGGGGCGGTGAACGAAGAAGGCGCAGTTCAGCCATGAACGACCGCAAAGCTTAGTCGATTTCACGGGCGCGCCGTCATCAGAAAAAGCGCGCCCCGACGTCCGCGCCGATCAACGCACCGAGGCGCGGCGTGGTCCAGGCGGGGAGTTCATTCACGGTGACCGTCCAGCGCGACAGCATGAGCAGCCCTTCGACGCGTAGCGCTGCGAAATAGCGCCCGCCCAGATCGTGACGCGCGAAGACCCGGACCCCGAGCTGTCCGCCCAGTCCCGCCGGCTGCAGAGGCATGTCCACCCCCGCGCCCTTGGCCTGCAGTCGTCCCAGGATGCCGGTGACACAGGCCCCGAAGATCCGCGCCTGCCCGCAGGCGGCGCCCCCCACGGCGTAACGGTGCAGCGAGAATCCCGCCGCTTCCGTCTGCTGCTGCCGAACCGGCCAGGTGGCGTCGAAGGCCAGCTCGAACGAGAACCAGCCGGCGGCCGCCTCGATGAACAGGCGGCCGTCGGCGGCGGGACGGGGGACCACGGCCAGGGCCAGCGAGGGGCCGAGGCCCAGCGCCAGCCGCAGGGGCCTCGTCGCGTGCGCCGTGGGATTGACCGGCGTCACCACGGTGGCGACAGGCTCCGGTGGGGGCGGCGCGGCCTCGCTGCGTTCCGGGGCGGGCGCCTCACGGTGCTCGGGCACGGCCCGATCGACGGGCGTGGACTCCGTCGCCTCGGCGGTCGTCGCCGGCGGTGGAGCGGCGACCGCCCGGGGCGGGGGCGAGGCAGAGATCGGCGGGGCCGGGCGCGGCGGAGCCAGCGCGCCCAGCAGCTGGATCTGCACCGCCACCGCGAACGCCACGTTGTTGACGATCTCGGCGCAACCGGGACGTCGCGTGGTCAGCCGCCGCTGCCCCACGTCGCGGCCCTGTGCGTCGGTCCACTGGATGCGCCCCTCGTACCCGACGTCGGTGCGCGACAGCTGCACCGCCACGCGCCTGTCGGCCTGCCCGCGGAACGGATCGTAGCCCAGCTGCCGCTGCACGCCGTTGCGGAAGCCAGCCGCGTCCGCGCAGCCGACCGCGCCAGGGACGATCTGATAGTCGAGCGAAACGAACACCTGTGGCGCGGCGTGGCCCATGGCGGGAACGCTGACCAGTCCCACGACCAGCAAGAGGGCGGCTCGCCAGGTGCGCACGCGAGGATCTTCCACCACAACGGCGTCCCCGCGACAAGCTTTAGCTACAGCAGCTCTCCACCGGCGTTCGACACCGCCACGCCGAGCACGCTGCGGGGAAAGCGCGCGCCGAAGGCCCGCGCCGCCTGACGCGCCTCCTGAGCCTTGCCCAGGCCGATCAACGTCTTCACGCGCAGCGCCTCGCGTTCCTCGACCAGCTGGCCCCCGGGGAATCGCCGCGCGTGTTCGTTCACCGCGGACTGCGCGTCGCTCCAGTCGTCGGCCGCCACGGCGGCGCGGGCCCGCTGCAGCAGCTCCAGTTCGGCGCGCCAGGTGCCCATCTCCCCTGCTGAGGCCGCGCTGGCCTGCGCGGTCTCCTCTCGAGTGGCTGGTCGAGTGGCTGGCTCTGGAATTACCGGAACCCACCGGAACGGTCCGGCGGTTCGCGGTCCGGCGCCGCCGGCCTCGTCGGGGCTGTCGGCGACCACCAGCAGGGCCGGTGGCTGCTTCGCGTGGCCTTCGAAATGATGAACGATGGCCATGGTGGCCAGCGAGGCGCCCGCGATCGCCAGCGGCAACGTCCAGCGGGGCAGCCCAGCCGGCAGCAGCGCGGGTGGGGCGGGTGGCGGCAGCGCCACGGCTTCCCGGGCGCGGGCCAGGGCGCGGGCCCGCGTGAACGCTGGCAATGTCGGCAGCGGACGCTCCACCTCCAGCAGAACCCGGATCACAGACGGTCGATAAGAACGGTCACGCAACATAGGCAGTTAGGTTTGGACCCGCGATAGGGGCGGGCTCGATGACTTTTGTCGCAGGGGCCGACTTCTTGTCACGACTGCCCGTCGATAAGTGGTTTTGTGGACCCGCTCACGTCGTTCGTGGGCCCAAGACAGGGGCGGGTGGTGAATCAGAGCCCAGGGCGACGATTCACTGACAATGGACGAGGTGTCGCGACAGTTGCAGGTATGTCGCGAGGCCCGTTCGTCGCGCCCACATGCTCGCGCGGTCCTTTGTCGATCGCGGTGCCAGCCGGTTGGAGGGGTAGTTCCCGGGGGGGAAACCTTCCGCCGGCAGGTGCACATCGGCTGTGGGACGGGGAACGGTTCGAACGGCATGGGCAAGGGCGGTGGTCCACCCGACTCGGGGGAGCTTGGGGGGACCACCGCCCGGTACGCTCGACGATGCATTTGGCTGGACCATTCCGGCTGGGTCGATGCGACTGCCGTTACGATCCGGGACCCGCTGGGCGTCCCGGCCTGGCACATGGCCGCTCAACATCCTGACACGCCCGTCTCGCGCCTGATCCCTCCGGATCGGCGCGGGATCACGGATCAGGAGGTTGCGCAGGGGCTGGCCAGCGGCGAGGCGTGGGCGGTGGCCGAGGCGTGGCATCGCTTCGCCCCGATGGTGCTGACGGCCGCCGAGCGCGCGCTCGGTTCGAAGGCCGAGGCCCAGGACGTGGCCCAGGAGGTGTTCTGCCGCCTGTATCGCAAGGCCAAGACGCTGCGCGATCCCGCCGCGCTGCGCAGCTTCGTCTTCTCGTTCGGCGTTCGTGTGCTGAAGTCCGAGCTCCGCCGGAAGAAGGCCCGGGCCTGGCTGTCCTTTCATCGGCCCGAGGTGCTGGTCGACCTGGGTGCGGGGACGCTGGACCTGGACATCGAGGGGCGCGATGTGCTGCGCCGGTTCTACGCGCTGCTCGACCGACTGTCCGCCGAGGATCGCCTGGTGTTCGCGCTCCGCCACCTGGAATCGATGACGGTGGAGGAGGTCGCGGCTACCATGTCCCTGTCGGTGTCCACGGTGAAGCGGCGGCTCAATCACGGCATGCAGCGGTTCACCCGGTTGCTGGAGAGCGACCCCGAACTGGCGAGGCTACTGGAAGGCAAAGGGTGGCGTGGTCACGAGGGGGGAGTGAGCCGGGCGCCGTGAAGCAAGCGCGCACAAACGCGGCGGCGCATCGCGCGCTGGCCACCGTGAGCGGACTGATCCGGGCGCAGGTCAAGCCGCCGTCGACGGAAGAGCTGGAGTACGGCCTGCGAGATCTGTTCTCGCGCCTGCCGGCCGAGAGCCGGCGCCAGCGACGGATCTGGTGGCGTCGCTCGCTGGCCGGCCTGGGCACCGCGATGGCGCTCGGCGCGCTGGCGCTGTTCCTGGCGCGGGCCCGGCCGCGGCCCGGCGCGCCGGCCGCCCCGTCGCTGGCGTATCAGCTGCAAGGGGGCACGCTGATCGCCGGCGGTTACCTGCGCGAGGCCGGGGGACAGGGGGTGAAGCTGTCCTTCAGCGAGGGGACCGAATTCGTCCTGATGCCGGGGACGCACGGGCGGCTGCGCTCGGTCGGCCCCGCCGGGGCCCGCATCGCCATCGAGCAAGGGACCGCCTATTTTCAGGTCACGCCGAACACCGGGCGCACCTGGCTGGTCGACGTGGGGCCTTTTCTCGTAACCGTGAAAGGCACCGTGTTCACCGTGTCGTGGGACCCGCTGCGCGAGCGCTTCGAGCTGCGGTTGCGCCGGGGGCGCGTCGTGGTCAGCGGGCCCGTGTCGGGCGGGGACATCGTGTTGCGCGAGGGCCAGCGCCTGACCGTCGATCTGCCGCGCGCCGAGACGTTGATCAGCCAGGACGCGGGAGGCGATCGCGATCTGCTGCCGGGGCCCGGCGAGGCGCCGCGAATCGCGGCCACCGCGGCCACCGCGGCCACCGTACTTGCCGGCGCGCAACGTGCGACGACCGCGGCCCCGGCCACGGGACGCGCCGTCGCCGCGCCTCCTTCTGGCCGGCCTGCGCACGCGCCGCACCCGGTCCGCTGGGACCTGGCGCTGGCCAGCGGCGACTGGGACGCCATCCTGGCCGACGTGGACCGGAGGGGCGTGCAGGACGTGCTCGAGGGCGCGACCAGCGACGAGCTGTTCGCGCTGGCGGACGCGGCCCGATACCGGCGCCGGCTGGACCTGGCCCGTGAGGCGCTGCTGGCCCAGCGCCGCCGGTTCACGGGCTCTGCCCGCGCGGTGGACGCTGCCTTCTTGCTGGGCAGGGTCGAGGAGGCGGGGGGCCGTGGCGCCGAGCGCGCGTTGCGCTGGTACGAGGAGTACCTTTCACGTGCGCCTGCCGGGACGTACGCTTCAGAGGCGCTGGGGCGCCGCATGAACCTGATCAAGGATCGAGAAGGCAACGCGCAGGCGCGTCCGATCGCCGAGGAATACTTGCGACGCTTTCCGGAAGGGACATACGCGGGCTCGGCCCGGGCGCTGTTGCACTAGTGCACCGCTCTCGAAATGGAGTCACGTTCGGCCGACGATCCGCGCCGGCCGCTTCGTTGCTCCTCCTCACCATACCTACGGGTATGCCTCGTCGTCGCGCCTCGCGTCCGGCGCGGCTTGTCG
>Ga0207652_10001022_pt1 | contig 25679 bp, 14 predicted proteins | sample KBSC63BmetaG_FD_184334 | JGI IMG/M metagenome (GOLD analysis project Ga0207652, IMG submission 184334) | Corn rhizosphere microbial communities from Kellogg Biological Station, Michigan, USA - KBS C6-3B metaG (SPAdes) (version 2) | ecosystem: Host-associated > Plants > Roots > Rhizosphere ... | reverse complement strand
ACAAGCAACAGCGTTATGGCAATATGAAGAAAAAACGGTAAACGTATTTTCATTATTATAGATTTAAAGAAATTTTTCAAACTGGCAATTGAATAATAAATACAGTTCCTTCTCCTTCCTTACTTTCTACTTTTATTTCACCGCCATGCGCTTTTATAATATCATAACTCAGGCTCAAACCAAGGCCAGTTCCTTCTCCTGTCGGTTTTGTGGTAAAAAAAGGTTGAAAGATTTTGTCTGAATTTTTTTGCGGAATTCCATTTCCATTATCTCTTACAGTGATCTGAATTTTGCCATCACATTCTTGTGTGCCAACAAAAACAGTTGGACTATATGAAATAGGATTTGACTTTTTTTGTTCGTTCACTGCATAAAAAGCGTTATTGAAAAGATTCAATAAAACTCTTCCAATATCCTGGGGAATGATATTTATTTTTCCGATAGATTGATCAAAATCAGTTTCAATTGTCGCATTAAAATTTTTGTCCTTTGCACGAAGACCATGATAGGAGAGACGCAAATATTCATCCGCCAATGCATTAATATCACTGGGTTCTTTTTGTCCCGATGTTTTTCTGGAATGTTGCAACATGCCTTTTACAATCGCATCTGCGCGCTTGCCATGATGGTTTATTTTGTCTTCGTTTTCTTTAATATCATTGGCAATCGCAATTGCTTCTTCCACATTTCCATTTTGCAATTCAATTTCCATTTCAATAATCAGTTCGCTGTTTACATCAGAAAAATTATTGACAAAGTTTAAAGGATTCTGAATCTCATGTGCAATGCCAGCTGTCAGTTCTCCGAGCGAAGCCATCTTCTCAGATTGTACCAATTGTTGTTGTGCCTGTTTTAATTCCGTCAAGGTATTATCAACCTGCTTTTTCGCTGCTTCCAATTTGTTGAAATCCTCGTAACGTGCGTAGGCAGTGGAAAAAGCATCAGCAATGGATTGCAATAAATTGATTTCTTCTTCACCCAGGGGAGCGACGTTTCCGACATACAACATTCCTTGTTGAAAAGGAACAAAGTGCAGATTAAAACCACCTGCAGGCATGGTGCTTAAATATTGTTCTGAAGATTTCATCGCCCCTTGTTGCACCAAATTATCGGCGAACTCTTTAAATGCTTCTTCATCCCAGTGATCCGTATAAATTTCTTTTTTCTGCCAATGAGTGATGACATGTCCAATATTTCCCCGAGTGTTGTAGGGTAAATGAAAAGCAGCAATTCCTTTGCCTTCAGGCGTGGAAAGAAACGTATGAATTTGTTGCTGGTCATCATCCATAATAAACACGCCGCAACGAATGAAAGGAACGCCAAGAATGGTAAGTTCATTCCAGATCAGTGGTGTAATTCTGTCGAGGTCACTTATTGTTCGCATCGATGCTATCTCTGCCCGAATGCGGTCGAGCGCTGACTGCTTGACTGCTTCTTTGGCACTTGCCTCTGCTTTTTCAATGTCTCTGTATCTTTTGTAAGTAAGGCTCAAAACTGATGTAAAGCGTCGATAAATCTGTAATTCATCGTCGTGCATCTCTTTCTCTGTCCATGCATACACACCTCCTTCAGGAAAGAAAAAGAAATATCCAAATTGTACATCATCGTGTTTGTGATCAGGAAAAGCCATTTGAGGCTTTAATATCTTGTTATATTCCTTAATTTCATCGCCGCGCAACACAGGGTGATATTCTGTTTGAGTTAACCAACCTTCATATACTTTATTTAACACCGGATGTCCTTCCATTTTTAAACGACCTACCAACTCAAAACTTTTACCTTTATCTGTAGTGTTCCATGTAAACAAGTCACCAATTCGTTCTTCTTTGTCTAACAATCCTACACCACATCTCATGGGCGTAAGACTAAATGATTTCAGTTCCTGGTAAAATACACCAATCGTATCAGAAAGATCCTGTGAAGTATGCATGGCCATTGCTTTTCCACGAACCCTTTCCAGCGATGCTTCAATCTGTGCTTCTTTTGCATTCGCTTCTGCTTTTTGCAAATCAAGGTATCGCCTGAATGTTAAATCAATGATTGCGGCAAATCGTTTTAAAATTCTTATTTCCGACTCATTGTAGTGCCTGTTCGACCAGGCGTATAAACATCCGACCGAAAATGAAAAGAAGTGGCCATACTGCTTTTCTCCTGTTTCCGAGTTCGGAACAATTGGTAAAGAAAGTCCTGCGAGTAAATTTTCATAATAAGATTTTAATTGTGTTCCTGTTAGTTCAGGATAATAATCTTCTTTTTTTAACCAGGTATCATAAATATTTTCCAATACGGGATGTCCTGTTAACATTACCCATCCAACCAATGAAAGACTATCTCCATCACTTGAAGAAGTAGCAGAATATAACTGTGCTTTGCGTGATTCTTTATTAAGCAACCCAACACCGCAACGAATTGGATTAATTCCCAATTTTCTTAACTCACTAAACACCATGCTCGCTGCAACGGAAACATCGTTACTGTTATGCATTGCCATTGCTTTTGCCCGTACTCTTTCCAAAGCTGCTTCTATTTGCGCTTCTCTTGCCTGTGCTTCCGCTTTTTGAAGATCAAGGAAACGGGTATAAGTTTGTTCAAATACTTTTCCAAATCGTTTGAAAATATCGTGAGCTTCCAGTACCGGTTCATAAGTAATGAACATGAGGCTCACCTTTGAGCCGAACACAAAATGATTGAATTGGCGGGATGGAAATTCAAAGCCTCCTTCCAGCATTATTTCATATTGCCTCCTGTCCCCAAATTTTGCAAGTTCAAGGTAGGTTTGCTTGAGGATATCCCCTTCCAAATAGCTTACAAAAAATTCTTCCCCTGTTTTCCGGGCATGGCTTATTTCAGCAAAAGCCGCAAAATGTGTGGCATCTATTGTATAAGGCTCTATAAAACCGCCTTGAGGACTTGTAATGTAATCTGTATAATAATTATTATTATCGCTCCAAACATTGAAACCGGTTGTCCAGGTTTTTATACCCAGACTTTTCACCTGGTTAAAGAGTAAAATCGCCACTTCACTCAGTTCATCACTTTTTCGCATTGCCATAGTTCGTGAACGGACTTTTTCCAAGGCTGCTTCAATATGTGCTTCTCTTGCCTGTGCTTCGGCTTTTTGAAGATCAAGAAAACGGGTATAGGATTGGTCAAAAACGCTCGCAAAACGCATGAAAATATCTTCTGCTTCAGGAACTTCTTTAGATGTAATAAAAATTAAATTGCCGTGTGAAAAATTAGCGACGTTGTTCACTTGAAATTCAGGAAGCCTAAAACCTTCTTTTAAAAAATTATCTGCAATTGAAGCAAAACCGGGAAGTGTAAGCATATACTTATAATGACTTACCAATACTTCGCCATTTAATTGCTCTGTATAAAATTTTTCTTTTTTTTGCCTTGAATTGTAAAAGTGAATAAAGACAGGGCTTTGAGTAAGGGGTATTTTAAATGGAGAATGAATGAAGCCCCCTGCATCACTCATGTAGGCGTCGCAAACTTTATCGTTCTCTTCCCATATATTGTAACCACAACTGATAAGCGGTAAACCCAATGATTGTATCTGTTGAAATAATAATCCGGCTGTTTCCGCAAGTTCTTCACTTTTATACATTGCCATTGTCCTTGCACGAACTCTTTCTAGTGCTAATTGAATCTGCGCTTCTCTTGCCTGCGCTTCTGCCTGTTTTAAATCATTGAAACGTGTATAGGTTAAATCAAAAACTTTTGCAAAGCGAAGTAACACATCAAGATGATTATCGGATAATGGCTCAAGAGTAGCTGCATTCAGTGCCCCGAAATTGTTGAATGAAGCAGTTAAAAATACACGTTCAGGTGCTTTCATGCCTTCAATGACAACAGCAGGCAAACGGGTAAGGCCTGTTTCACTGAATAAATAATCATCCCATTCTTTTTTAATTGCTCCACTTAACTCATATTGAAAGTTGATGGCTCTTTTTTGCCATTGCTCCAGGAAAACAAGGTAAGGCTCAAATGGATTATAAGGTAAGTCGCAATTGATCGGATTTTGAGCATCTTCTGAGTTGGCCATCCACCAGGTCGCCCCGTTTGTTTCCGGATTAAATATCCAGATCACACATCGGGTAAGCGCCAGGTCAAGCCTGGTTAATTCAGTGAATACTGTTCCAATTAATGCCGCCAATTCTTCAGAGCTTTGCATCGCCATTGCTCTTGAACGAACCCGCTCCAATCCCGCTTCGATACTTGCCTCCCTTGCCTGTGCTTCCGCCTGTTTCAAATCCTTGAAGCGGGTATAGGTTAAATCAAACACTTTGGTAATGCGAACTAAAATGTCAAATTGTTCGTCCGTAAAAGGCGCAAAAGTAGCAAGGGTAATATTTCCAAAATTGCCGAAAGAGGCATTTATTTGAACTCTTTCGTAGGAGCGCATAACATTTTTTGCAGCATCAGGCATGTTGGCCAGTTCTGTTTGAGAAAACAGATAGGAATCCCATTGCTTCTTTTCTTCTCCCTTTAAAAGATAGCTCCATCTTTCCACTTTATGTTTCCACGCTTCCAGGTAAGCCAAAGACGGCTTCGATTCATGATACTTTACAAGGTAGGCTGAGGGCTGCAATTCGGAATTCACTAATATCCATGTTGTATCCAGTGTATCCGGATTTACTATTAAAACAATGCACCTTTCTAAAAGCATATCAAGTTTTGTTGCCTCGCGAAACAGGCGGCCAATCAGTGCATTCAGATCGTCGCTCGTTTGCATCGCCATAGCGCTCGAACGGATTCGCTCAAGGGCTGCTTCTATCTGCGCTTCCCTAGCCTGTGCTTCGGCTTTTTGCAAGTCGAGAAAGCGGGTATAACAAGAATCAAACACCTTACTGAAGCGGAGTAAAATATCAATACTTGCCTTGGACAATAATTCAGGACTTGATGCTTGTATCGCACCGTATTGACAGTAAGATGCGGCGAAAAATACTTTTTTAGATTTACTCATTTCCTCTTTAACCTCCTTTGGAAGAAGTTTGAAGTCGGTATCAGTAAAAAGAAACTTTTCCCATTTCGTTTTTGCTTCACCTTCCAGCATATAAGACCAGTTCGTGTTTCTTTCCTTCCATGCGTTCAACATTTCCTGGTAAAAGGGTTGTTCATTGCAGCGGATTAAAAAAGAATAAGGTTCATTTGTTTTCCAGTGAATCATCCAGCTTCTTTGATCTGAAGTGACCGGATCAAACGTGGCGATCAAACAAGCCTGGAGATTTACATCAAGCTTTCTCAGCTCTTCAAATAAAGTCTTCACCACTTCCTTCAGGTCTGCAGAAGCCTGCATGGCCATAGCTTTTGCACGCACCGTTTCAAGCGACGTTTCAATTTCCAGTTCACGATTTTTTGCAATTAGTTCCTTTTCCAAAAAGGAATTTCTTTTTAATAGCAGTTGTTCTTCTTTACTCATATATTTTATAAAAAGGTAATCAAAAATCTTTACGTGGATTAGAGTGGTAGTTTTCCCTGCAGGATATGGATCGGACGAAAAAGAAGTGATGACTTTCAAAAGTTCATTCTGATATGCACACTTAGAAAACGTACAACTTTTGAAAAGCTTAATACAAAGATGTAATAACTTTTCACAAGTTCGTTTAATTTTTTTCTTCTTAAAAAACTTACATTTTTAGACAGTTTAAACTGCATTATTTTTTTTGTTAGTGCAAAAGTGAATGGTTTGTACATAGCCTAAACCTGCCATTTACCTTCCTGCTACCTGATAGTATATCGGCACGTTACCTCTGCGTTAATTAACGTACAGGTAACGCACCGGGACAGGGAAAGTTATGAAGGAATCAGCGAGGAAATATATGGAGTGATCGAACAAGCAAAATGCATCAATCATCGGAGAAGACTAATCACTACGCGGAATGGAAATGGTTTCAATTCAAAGACATTTCTGGATTTAATTTTCAGTAAACAAACAAAAAAGTTGATTTTCTCTGTACTATAAATATAAAGGTGACCAGTGTTTTTTCTGAATGATGGATGCCGGTGACTTTGAGAATCATAAGGGTATAAAAAAAGGTGGCCCTTGTAGAAACAAGAGCCGTTACCAAAACTAACTGCTTATGAGAAATACAAATATCGCTTTTAAACCGATAACAGTTTTACGCAAACGATTGAGTGAAAATCATTCCTTCATTTATTCGTAGTAATATCTGCGTAATTTCGAATATACATTTATACAACTCGAGCATGATTATAAAAGCCGCTGCAATTGCAATATTATTGGTCACTTCTTTTTCTATTAAGGCGCAAAAACATTTTTCTCAAAAACCAAACATCGTTTATATCCTTGCTGATGATATCGGGTACGGTGATATCGGCGTGTATGGACAACAAAAAATTGAAACGCCAAATATTGATGCATTGGCTAAAAATGGAATGTTGTTTACACAGCACTATGCGATGCCGGTTTGCGCTCCGTCAAGATATTCGTTGATGACAGGGCTTCATTCAGGCCATGCATACATTCGTGGGAATGATGAATGGGACGAGCGTGGCGATGTATGGAGTTTTAAAGCGATGGAGGCAAATCCAGCGCTGGAAGGGCAGTTGCCAATTCCCGACTCTACTGTGACCATTGCAAAAGTTTTGAAGAAAGCCGGTTATAAGACCGCGTTGGTTGGCAAATGGGGTTTGGGCGGCCCGATGACAACCGGCATTCCGAACAACCAGGGATTTGATTATTTCTATGGTTCACTTTGCCAGCGGCAAGATCATCAATATTATCCCGGTCATCTTTGGGAAAATACCTATCGTGTTGTTTTAAATAATAAAATTCAGGATCCGGATATTAAATTTCCTTCCGATAAAGATCGGCTGGATCCTGCAAACTATGCAGTGTATCAACAGAATGATTATGCGCCGGATTTTATCATTAAAGCTGCATTAAAATTTATTGATAAAAATAAATCGCATCCTTTTTTTCTCTATTATCCTGATCCGCTGCCTCATGCTTCCATGCAGGCTCCGGCTGATCTCGTGGATTATTATCACAAAAAATTTGGCGATGAAAAACCATTTTTGGGTGGAAGTTATGTGCCTTGCCGTTATCCGCGTGCTACACATGCGGCGATGATTACTTTGCTCGACCGGCATGTGGGGGAAATAATCAAAAAGCTGAAAGAAGAAGGTATTTACGACAACACCGTTATTATCTTTTCAAGCGACAACGGGTCGTCTAATGAAGGTGGCGCGGATTGTGCGTTTTTCGACAGCAACGGGCCATTTAAAAATGAATACGGATGGGGCAAAGGCTTTTTATATGAAGGCGGTATTCGTGAACCATTGATCGTTTCGTGGCCGGGAAAAATTACACGCGGAACTAAAAGTGATTTGATGTGTGCCACGTGGGATGTAATGCCGACTTTATGCGCCATTACAGGGATTTCCACTCCACGAAATATTGATGGAATCAGTTTTCTTCCAACCTTAATTCAGCAATCTGAAACACAAAAAAAACATCCTTTTCTTTACTGGGAATTTCCCGGTTATAATGGTCAGCAGGCAGTTCGTTTGGGAAGCTGGAAAGGAATCAGATTTAATCTCGAGAAAGGAAATCTGAAGATAAAATTATTCGATTTGGATAACGACATACAGGAGCAACATGATGTGGCTGATCAGCATCCTGGAATTGTAAAAAAGATGGAAGAGATCATGAAGAAAGAGCACGCCACTGCGGCTGTTGACCGGTTTAAAATAAAAGCGATTGACGCTGATTAAAAAAAGAGTTTTAAAAATCTGTAGCAAATGAAAAAGAGGTTATTGGTCTTATTTTTCCTTCAATTTTTCTTCTGTATTTCTTTTGCACAGAACTTAAAAACGGAAAACCTATTTCACATTATACCTGAGCCTGTTTCTGTTTCGCTGCAAAAAGGAGCGTTTGTTTTGAACGATGAAACACGAGTCGTTGCTGATTCAAAGTCTTCCGATATTGCTTCTCTTCTTGCTCAAATGCTTAATGAATCTTTTGGTTTTCATTTTGTTGCAAAAAAAGAAAACGCTTCTGCACAAGCAAATGCAATTGCGCTTCAAATCAAAAACAAAAGCAATGCTTCATTAGGAAATGAAGGCTATAATATTCAGATTTCTCCAAAAAAAATCATTCTTTCTGCAAATACAGCGCACGGGCTTTTTTATGGAATACAAACGCTGATGCAGCTTCTTCCGCCATCTAACATTCAGGCACAAACAAAAAATATTTCTTTAAAAATTCCTTCTGTTGTTATCACCGATTATCCGCGTTTTGGTTATCGTGGAATGATGCTCGATGTAAGCCGGCATTTCTTTTCGAAAGATTTTATAAAAAAATACATTGATGAAATGGCGAAATATAAATTCAATGTGTTTCACTGGCATTTGACAGATGACCAGGGCTGGAGAATTGAAATCAAAGGCCTGCCAGAACTGACAAGTATCGGTGGGTGGCGCGTGCCGAGAACCGGCCAATGGGGAACGTTTGAAGAGCCGCAGCCGAATGAAAAAGCGACTGATGGCGGCTTTTACACGCAGGATGATATCAATGAAATTGTCAGTTATGCCAAGCAACGTTTTATCCAGATCCTTCCGGAAATTGATGTGCCTGCTCACAGTCTTGCGCTCATTGCTTCTTATCCCAATCTTTCGTGTACGCAAAAACAATATAACGTTTCGCCTCAATATACTCCCGACAGTTTAGATGATGTTCTCTGCATTGCCAATGATTCTACATGGCTGATTTTGGATAAAATATTTACACAGGTTGCACAGCTTTTTCCTTATCAATATATACATACAGGAGGCGATGAAGCCAACCGGAAGTTTTGGATGAAAGATCCAAAAGACATCGCATTGATGCAAAAAGAAGGAATTAAAACGGCTGCTGAATTGCAAAGTTATTTTGAAAAAAAACTGGAGAAGCTGATCATTTCGAAAGGAAAGAAAATGATCGGTTGGGATGAAATTGTGGAAGGAGGTTTGGCGCCGGAAGCTGTACTGATGAGCTGGCGCGGAATGAAAGGCGGAATTGAAGCGGCGAAGCAGGGACATGAAGTGATCATGACGCCAATACTCGAAACTTATCTCAGTCGCAAACAAGGCGATGCTTCTGTAGAACCGTTTGGCCCCGGATTGCTGCGATTGAGCACCTGTTATAAGTTTGAGCCGGTGCCGGGTGGTGTGGATCCCAAATTAATTCTTGGCGGACAGGCCAGCACGTGGACAGAAAAAATACCCAATTATCGCCATTTGGAATACATGACCTGGCCGAGGGCGATGGCGATTTCCGAAGTTTTGTGGTCGCCAAAATCTTCGCGCAGCTGGAACGATTTTGCCAATCGTGTAGAACAGCATTTTTCATACCTGGATGCAGACTCTGTAAAATATTCAAGAAGCGTGTACGATCCGATTGTCACTGCGATAAAAGGTACAGATGATTCAATGAAAATAGAATTGACCACTGAAATGCCCGGCCTTACTATTTATTATACTTTTGATGGCACAGATCCGGATAATTTTTATCCGAATTATTGCGGTGAACCATTAGATATTCCCAAAGGCGCTTCAGAAATCCGTGCTGTTGCATACAAAAATGGAAAAGTCGTGAGCAGGCAAATCAATAAATTATTGAACGATCTGAAAAAGAATTTGGCAAAAAAGAAAAATTAAATGAAGCTGTTATCTCTAAAATATTATTTGGTTGTATTTGTTGCTTTACTGTTGTTTTCGTGCAACAATCAAAAGAGTAAATCGACAGCGATTGCAGTAAAGGATGATTCTGCTACCTCATGTATAATGGTTCCGGCAAGATTTTCAGCCACTTCTGTTGATTCTTCTTTAAAATTTAACGGCGATACTTCTGTCAAAGGAATGGTGTTCATCAAAGGTGGCACTTTTATGATGGGTGGTGATAATGCACAGGCAAGCGCCGATGAATATCCGAAGCATAAAGTGCAGCTGAATAGCTTTTGGATGGATGCCACAGAAGTAACGAACGCAGAGTTTGCAAAATTTGTAAAAGCTACTCATTACATTACGACAGCGGAAAAAAAGCCGGATTGGGAAGAGATGAAAAAAACACTTCCACCCGGTACGCCAAAACCACCTGACAGCTTGCTGGTAGCAGCTTCGCTTGTTTTTCATCAAACCTCTGGTCCTGTAGATTTGAATGATTACAGCCAATGGTGGCGTTGGGTAAAAGGCGCTGACTGGAAACATCCTGCAGGCCCTGGAAGCAACATTATCGGAAAAGAAAATTATCCCGTCGTGCAGGTAAGCTGGTATGATGCAATGGCCTATTGCAAATGGGCGGGAAAACGTTTGCCAACAGAAGCGGAATGGGAATTTGCAGCAAGAGGAGGATTGGAAAATAATATTTATCCCTGGGGAAATGAACCGATAAATGAAGGCAAACCAAAAGCAAATTCATGGGGCGGAAAATTTCCTTATTACAATGACGATAAAGATGGCTTTGTAAAGCTGGCGCCAATAAAATCATTTATGTCTAACCGTTATGGACTTTATGATATGGCCGGAAATGTTTGGGAATGGTGCAGCGATTGGTATGATGCAGCGTATTATAAATCTTTTGCAAACGCCGTCGCAATCAATCCAAAAGGCCCTGGAAAAAGCAATGATCCAATGGAACCGTATACAGCTAAAAGAAGTTTACGTGGCGGGAGTTTTTTATGCAATGATAGTTATTGCAGTGGCTATCGTGTGGCGCGTCGTATGAAAAGCAGCCCTGATACTGGGTTGGAGCATACCGGTTTTCGTTGTGTGAAAGATGAATAGAATGGTGAAAATGTAAATAAACTTTGTCCATTTAAAAGACGTTTTTTTTAATGAATCAATCTAAAAGAAAGTATAGCAGGAATAGTATACAATCGTTAATAACCTTTGTGCTGTTGAGTTTGATAAGTCTAAACCTATCAGCCCAAATTGCATTGCCTGTCTATCCCGACAGTTTGTTTTCTACTTATTATCAACAAAAAGCGTCATTTGCAGCAAGTCTTCCTGTTTCAAAAGATGACATTGTTTTTATTGGAAACAGCATTACTGATGGAGCAATTTGGAGCGAATTATTTAATGATATTCATGTGAAATCACGAGGATTCAGTGGCGATGTTACTACCGGTCTGATCCATCGATTTGCCGATATTGTTCGCAGGAAACCTGCGAAGATTTTCCTGATGATTGGAACAAATGACCTTGCCCGCGGAATTGCAGTGGATAGCATTCTGAAAAATATTTTAATCATGGCAGATTATGTCCGGCAGGAATCACCCGCTACTGCTCTATATGTTCAGAGTATTTTGCCGGTAAATGATGCATTTGGAAAATTTCCGACACATACCAAAAATGGGGAAAAGATAAACGCGTTGAATAAACTGCTTGAAAAGGAATCTTCGTCTCACCATTACCGTTATATCAATCTGCATGATTATTTTATCGACAGCAATGGAAAGATGAATACGCTGTATTCTAATGATGGCCTGCATTTGCTCGGGACGGGTTATGCACTTTGGAAGCATTTGATTTACCCGTATGTTTATAATCTGAATGAAAAACCTTCGCTCATCCCATTGCCACAATCTTTAAAATGGAATGATGGGAATTTTCCATTGTATGCCTGTAAAAATATTTTAGTAAAAGATAAATCATTGCAAAAAGAAGCGCAATTGCTGCAACAAAAAATTGAAGCGAAAGGGTGGAAAGTAAATATTGTAAATCAAGTCAGCAATAAAGTTCCATATATAGAATTAAAATTTGAAAAAGTAAACGCGCCGCAATTAAACGACGAAGCTTATACGTTAAACGTCAGCAGTAATAAAGTATCTCTGAGCGCTAATACTCCGCAAGGAATTTTTTATGCTATACAAACGTTTGAACAATTAATGCGGGATCGTGAATTGCTTAATAACTGTGACATCAAGGACTGGCCTGCATTTTCATGGCGCGGATACATGGTGGACGTGGGAAGGAATTACCAACCGATGGACATGTTGAAACAGCAAATTGATGAGATGGCTTTTTACAAACTCAATATTTTTCATTTTCATTTTACAGAAGATATTGCCTGGCGTTTGCAAAGTAAATTGTATCCTCAACTGACAATACCTGAAAATATGCTTCGCGACAAGGGCCAGTATTACACAGAGGAAAACATGAAAGAACTGATCAGTTATTGCAAAGAAAGGTACATCACACTTGTGCCTGAGATAGATATGCCCGGACATAGTGATGCGTTTAAAAGAGCGATGCACACTGACATGCAGAGTGATTCGGGCATTGCTATTCTCAAAAATATTTTGAAAGAATTCTGCACCACTTATGACCTTCCTTATTTTCACATTGGCGGTGATGAAGTAAAGATTCATAACAAAAATTTCATACCAGAGCTAACTAAATACATGGAAAGTTTTGGTAAAAAAACAATCGGGTGGGAGCCGGGGGGAAACTTTTTACCGGAAACGATGCGCCAGTTGTGGATGGATGACAATGGAAGAAAAGGTGCAAGCTCTGATATCAAATTTATAGATTCGCGCCATCTTTATCTCAATCATATCGATCCGCTGGAAACGCCGGTAACTCTTTTTTTCAGGCAAATCGGCAATGTTGATAAAGAAAATAAAAACATCAAAGGAGCCACATTGTGTTTATGGCCTGACAGGAGGGTAGCGGATAAGAATAAAATTTTTGAAGAGAATTCGGTTTATCCCGGAATCATTTCGTTTGCCGAAAGAACCTGGCGTGGTGGTGGGATCAGCGGTTGGATCAGCAATGTGAAAGCTGGTGATGAAGAGAATGAGTTTTCAGAATTTGAACAAAGATTATTGGATCATAAAGAGGAATATTTTCGAAAACTTCCATTCCCATATCACCGGCAAATGAACATGCATTGGGATTTATTTGGCCCTTATAAAAACGGCGGTGATCTTTCTAAATCGTTTGCTCCTGAAAATAAAAACTTTTTAGATTCGCCGCCTTTAAAAGCAACAGGTGGCACGGTTGTTTTAAGGCATTGGTGGTACCCCTTGATTCGCGGTGTTATTGAAAATCCTTCTGAAAATACTACCTGGTACGCAAGCACAAAAATCTGGAGTGACGAAGATAAAACCGGTGATTTCTGGATTGGCTTTAACGATCTTTCGCGCTCGCCTGCAACCGATACTCCTGCTGAAGGTACCTGGAATGATTTGCAAAGTAAAGTTTGGGTAAATGGAACCTTGATCGCTCCGCCACATTGGGAATATGCAGGGCAAAAAGGCAATTCCGAAATTCCATTGACGGATGAAGGATATTCTTACCGCAAACCGACAAGAATACTTTTGCATAAAGGCTGGAATGATGTTTTGATAAAAGCGCCTGTTGGTAGTTTTAAAGGAAAAGACTGGCAGAACCCGGTAAAATGGGAGTTTACTTTTTTACCAATAACAAATTGATAGTTCTGTGTCGACAAAGAAATAAATAATCACGATTTATATCTTTGATTTTTATGTTTCTAAAAATTAAAATAATCGGTCGAGAGGTTGTTACAGGAATTGAAATATGCGTGAATAAATTTTTAAATTATATTTGAAAAAAATATAAATAAATATCGAATGAAAAACATTTTTTTCCTCCTTACACTTGCTGCTTTTACGTTCACGTCTTCAACCGCACAAAAAGTAAACATTAGCGGAACGATGCACTTTTCCGAACCTGTGCAAATGGTATATTTAACTTTCAGATCCGGCGATGAAAGAATTACGGATAGCACGAAATTGAATAATGACAAATTTCATTTTACTGAAAAGATCAGTGAACCTACGCTTGCCAGTTTAATGGTCCGTTTTGCTTCAAATGCTGATGAACAAAAGCCGCATATAGAAAGAACGGAATTATTTATAGAACCCGGAACCATGAATATCGCGATCAGGGATTCATTGCCTCTTGCTAAAATAAGTGGTTCAAAATCCCAGAAAGCTTTTGAAGCATTAGGAAAATTAGAAAAACCATATAATCAGAAAGAGGAAGCTTTGAGCAATCAATACAGGCAGTATTATACTTCAAAAGATACTGCGGGAATGAAAAATGTGGAAGAAGAATTTGACAAGATTTCAAAAGAAAAAGATGAAAAGGTATATCGGCAATATTTGACGGAAAATCCAAATTCCCCCATTGCTTTGTATGTTTTGGAACAGTACGCAGGATATGATATTGATGCAAATAAAGTAGAGCCACTATTTAAAAAATTACCCCCCACCACCCGTAATCTTCCTTCCGGAATTGCATTTAAAAAAAGAATTGAGACAGCAAAAAAAACCGGCATAGGCGCTTATGCCATGAATTTTACGCAGAACGATACACTGGAAAAACCGGTTTCTCTTTCGGATTTTAAAGGTAAATATGTATTGCTTGATTTTTGGGCAAGCTGGTGCGGCCCTTGTCGTGCAGAAAATCCAAACGTGGTAAAAGCATTCAACAATTATAAGGATAAAAACTTCACTGTGCTGAGTGTTTCACTCGACAGACCCGGCAAAAAACAATCCTGGTTAGACGCCATTCATAAAGATGGCCTGGCTTGGACACATGTAAGCGATTTAAAATTTTGGGACAACGCAGTTGCCAAAGAATATGGTATTCGCGCCATTCCTCAAAATCTGTTACTTGATCCAAGTGGAAAAATAATTGCAAAAAATATCAGGGGCGAGGAATTGGAAAAAAAGCTTGATGAAGTGATCAAATAAATGAGCATTGTATTTGAAATGTATTATGTAAGGAATGCTTCCACATTCCTTTTTTTGTTTACTAACCTAAACATTTTATTTTTAAACGAATGAAGTGTTTAAGTATAATCAAATTAAAAGATTAAAATATAAACTATGAAATCAAATTTTGAAAGCCGCTATGCGGTTAGTCCACAGGAAACAAAACGAATGACCACAGATGAATTGCGTCAGAATTTTTTAATGGAAAAAGTTTTTGAAGGAGATAAAGTGAATCTTTGTTTGTCGCATTATGATCGTTATATCGCCGGAGGCGCCATGCCGGTTTTAGAGAATCTTGAGTTGCCGGATCCGGATAATTTAAAAGCAGATTATTTTTTGGAAAGAAGAGAAATGGGCATCATCAATGTAGGCGGCAAGGGAACCATCGAAGCGGACGAAGAAATTTATGAACTTGATTTTAAAGAAGCTTTGTACATCAGCAAAGAAACAAAAAAGGTGATTTTCTCTTCTGCAGATAAAAATCATCCGGCAAAATTCTATATCAATTCTGCACCCGCGCATCATAAATATCCTACAAAAAAAGTGACGAAAAAAGAAGCGGAAATAGTAACGGTTGGTTCTTTGGAAAATTCAAATCATCGCACGATAAATAAACTTTTGGTTGCTTCTGTGATCCAAACCTGCCAGCTACAAATGGGAATGACCGAATTAAAACCGGGAAGCGTGTGGAACACGATGCCTGCCCATACACACGACCGCAGGATGGAAGTATATTTCTATTTTGAAGTGGCAAAAGGACAATCCGTTTGCCATTTTATGGGCGAGCCACAGGAATCAAGGCACATCTGGATGCAGAATGAACAAGCGGTCATTTCTCCCAATTGGAGTATTCATGCCGGTGCTGGTACTTCCAACTATACTTTTATCTGGGGCATGGCCGGTGAAAATCTTGACTATGGAGATATGGATATGTGTGAGATAAATGATTTGAAATAAATTATATTCTGTAAAAATCACCAGTATTTATTTCTTTAAGTGTAATCAAAGATTCATGAAAAAATATATCCTTTTAGCTTTTCTGTTTTTTGCTTTCTTTCTAAGTAAAAAATCAATTGCTCAAAATAATTCCCGTGCAGATTCCACGTTGAAAATCATGGAAAAAGTGGCTGACTGGCAATTGAATAGCTGGGATAAAAATGGTATGAGGTGGCCTAAATACGACTGGACTAATGGTGCTGCCTATGCGGGATATATGGCATTGATTAAAATTGCAAAGGAAGCAAAATACAGCAAAGCCATGTACGATATCGGGGAAGATATCGGTTGGAATACCGGTCCAAGGCGAACCATGGCGGATGATTATTGTGTAGCGCAAATGTTTTCCCAAATGTATTCTTTGTATAAAGAACCAAAAATGATTGCACATTGGAAAGCGCAGGCTGATTCGATAATTGCGATGCCGCATAATGAATCTCTTGAATGGAAAAATGGTATTGCCAATCGCGAGTGGGCGTGGTGTGATGCGTTATTTATGGGGCCGCCATCCTTCGCATATCTTTATACGGCAACGGGAAAAAGAAAGTATTTGGATATCGCCTCAAAACTTTGGTGGAAAACGACCGATTATCTCTATGATTCTACCCAACATTTATATACGCGCGACAGCCGGTATTTCAATTCAAAAGAAGCAAACGGGAAAAAAATGTTCTGGTCGCGCGGAAATGGCTGGGTACTTGCCGGTTTGGTGAGAATGTTACAAAATATGCCTTCCAATTATCGCGGCCGCATACGTTTCGAGGATTTGTATAAAAATATGTCTGCTAAAATTGCGTCACTTCAAACCGCTGACGGCACGTGGCATGCAGCGCTCCTTGATCCTGCAAGTTATCCGGCAAAAGAAACCAGCGGAACCGGATTTTTTTGTTATGCGCTTGCCTGGGGTGTAAATCATGGATTGCTTTCTTATGAAAAATACAACCCGGTTATTGAAAAAGCATGGGGTGCATTAACCTCATCTGTTCACGCCGATGGAAAGTTAGGGAATGTGCAACAGATTGGAGAAAAGCCGGAACTGGTAGATGACAACAGCACTGAAGTTTATGGAGTAGGAGGGTTTCTTCTTGCCGGTTCTGAAATGATTGATTTATTAAGGAAACATTCAAAAAAATAATGAGGTCAGTCTTTATAAATCAATCGATCACATAAGCTCCTTTACGATCTACCATTACAAGTGGGACTTCTTTGGTCGCTTCAAACTTATCAAAAGCTGCCTTTAATTGTAAACCAAATTTTTCAAGCGAAGGATTATTTCGTGTATAATTTTCAAAAAATTCAAGCGATTTTTTTCTATCGTAGCGCACCGGAAAAACGTGTACCGGAATAAAATCTTCGCCATTTGCCTTTGCAGAACTCGCCATCAGATAGATCTCTTCAATATCCTCGTCTGTTACCGGAATACAACCAACAGAGACACAACTGCCGTGAATATATATACTATTTCCAGGCCTCAGAGAATCACTCAAAATTTTGTCAGATGCGTTTGGATAATTTAAACCCAAAGCCAAATGGTAATTGCTTCTCGGATTAAATTCATTGATATAATAAAAACCTTCGGGCACCTGGTAATCACCCTGCATTCTTTTGGGGCCCATTGCTCCACTTAACAAACAAACACGGTAAGTTTTAAACAGTTTGTATTTTTCTTTGGCTGCATTTTTTACCCATACTTCCAGTTGTCCGTCGTATTTAAAACTGCGAATAAACATATATCTTACCGGCCATTCAAGTCCTTTGGCTTTAAATTCTTTTTGTAATGAATCCATCCGGATTGCGAGGGTAGTTTGCATTTTAAAAGAAACATCTCTTACTGGTAAATAAGAGTTTTGTGCGTTTGCAATCACCAATGCAAATGAAAAAATGAAAGAAAGAAAAAGATTTCTATAAACTCTGCCGGACATTTTCGTAACAGTTGTTTGACTCTAAAAACGTAAAATTAATTTTTTTATTGAATGAAAAAGCCGTTTAAAATTTCTTAACGTATTTTTTGTGCTTTGTTGTCACCTTCTAAAGGTTTCCTCTTTCAGCCTGTTCTCTTTCAATTGCTTCAAAAAGCGCTTTAAAATTTCCTTTGCCAAAACTCTTTGCTCCTTTTCTTTGAATGATCTCAAAAAACAATGTGGGCCGGTCTTCTACGGGTTTTGAAAATATTTGTAACAAGTACCCTTCATCATCTCTGTCGATCAAAATTCCAAGGTCGCTAAGCGGTTTCAAATCTTCATCTATGTGACCTACACGATCTAAGACGGTTGAATAATAGGAGGCAGGGATTTTTACAAATTCAACTCCACGGTTTTTTAAAGCTGTTACTGTTTCTATGATATTATGCGTGGCCAGCGCCACATGTTGCACCCCTTCCCCATTGTAAAACTCCAGGTATTCTTCCACCTGGCTTTTCTTTTTTCCTTCTGCAGGTTCATTGATCGGGAACTTTACATAACCATTGCCATTACTCATTACTTTACTCATTAAAGCCGAATATTCTGTAGAAATATCCTTATCATCAAAGCTGAGAATATTTTTAAATCCCATCACATCTTCATAAAATTTCACCCACGGATTCATTTGATTCCAGCCCACATTTCCTACACAATGATCTACGTACAACAGCCCGGTTGATGGCGGATTGTAAACACTTTCCCACTTTCTATAACCGGGCATAAATACACCGGAATAATTTTTTCTTTCGATAAATAAATGAACCGTATCGCCATAAGTATGAATGCCACTCATGACTACTTCGCCTTCATTGTCTTTTAAAGTCGTTGGTTCCAGGTAGCTTTTACCGCCGCGTTTTGTCGTTTCTTCCCACGCGGTGGTGGCATCCGCTACTTTCAATGCCAGAACCTTTACTCCATCTGCGTGTTTTGCAATATGACGGGCAATTTCATTATTTTCCCTTATCGGAGTAGTGAGCACAAAAGTCAGTTTATTTTGTCTCACCACATAACTGGCTCTGTCTTTCACACCGGTTTCAGGTCCGGCGTAGGCCAAAGATTGAAAGCCAAAAGCGGTTTTATAATAATGGGCCGCCTGCTTTGCATTTCCCACATAAAATTCTACATAATCGGTTCCCATCAAAGGCAAAAAATCGGTTGTAGTTTCTTCTTTTGCGGAGGGTGATAAAACTTCTGTAGACATGTTTTTTATTTTTATCAAAGTTAAGAAAATGCCGTTAAGCTGATAATTTACTAATAAGTATTTGCTGTCGTGGGAATATGAAATCGATATATTTCTTTATTTATTGTATTAAAATTTGACGAATTTGACGGATTATTCATCTTGAAATTAAAAGGAAATCCATGAACAACATCGCGGATTTTCCATTTTCCTCCAACATACTACGTGGTAATTTTGAATTTGTTTTTGAAAAAACACTGAAATAAAAAGCGTGGCTGAAATTAAAATTCATTCAACGTGGAGAAAACAATTTATGACCCTTAAAATTTAAAAAAATGAAAAAAAGTATTCTTTATGTGGCAATAGTATCCATCTTAATCTTTGCCGCCTGCAAAAAAAATAATGATAAACCTTCTTCTCCTTCCCTGGTCGGAAAATGGTCACTGGTAAATGAAAACATCATTGATGTTGAAAATGGAATAGGTGTGGATACGATTAATTATACCGGAACCCCGGCAGATTACGTCGATTTCCGAAGTGATCATAAAGTATATTCATCTGTAGCCAGCATTACTGATACTTCTGCTTACCAAATTTTAAACAACAATAAAGTTGTGATAGATATTGATACATTTGACATTCAATCATTAACAGCCAATTCTGCCAGTTTGTACAGTAAAGTTTTTGACGATGACAGCACATACTCCAAGATCACTTTAAATTTAAAACGGTAACCATTCGGGCTACGATTAGAAAAAAAATCGTAATAATCAGCACTTTTCCTGATCAATATCAGCATTCACTGTTTTGGTAATCTCCTTTCATTTTCAGAATTTCGATTTTTTTTTAAAATTACGAATGAATATTTCTTTTGAAGATACCAAAACAGCCTTTGCTTATAAAACGACTAAAGAACTCAAACGCGCTAAATTCCTTTTTCAATCTATGGGAAAACCGTGGCTTGTAAAACTGGGTTTATGGTTCACGCCTTTAGCGCTTAAATTACGATTGCCGGTAAAAGGATTGATCAGGAAAACGATTTTTAGCCAGTTTGTTGGCGGGGAAACACTCCAGGAAACTTCTGCCGTCGCCGAAAAGTTGGGACAGTTTAATGTACATGTCATTTTAGATTACGGGGTAGAAGGAAAATCGGGCGAAGAAAATTTTGATCATGCCACCGATGAATTTATCAAAGTGATTCGCTACGCCGCCACCCAAAATAATATTCCTTTTATGAGTGTGAAACTAACCGGATTTTCGCGCTTTGGTTTATTGGAAAAAATCCACAGCAATTCAGTTTACGTGGATATCGTCCGGGGAATTGTACCGTTGGAAAAACTTAATGCTGATGAAAAAGCAGAGTGGGAGCGAATTGTGGGCCGTTTAAATAAGATCTGCACAATAGCTGCCGAAAGCAATATTGGCGTTTTAATAGATGCAGAAGAAACGTGGATCCAGGATCCGGTAGATGCGGTAACGATGCAGATGATGCAAAAATTTAACGTAGGGAAAGCGGTAGTTTATAATACCGCGCAACTTTATAGAAATGATCGTTTGCCATTTATAAAAGACAGTTGTGAATTTGCAAAGCAAAATAATTTTATCTTGGGTATGAAGCTGGTGCGTGGCGCTTACATGGAAAAGGAAAGAGAGCGGGCGCAGGAATTAAGTTATCCTTCACCGATAAACATAAACAAGCAGGCAACGGATGACGAATATAACGCGGCTCTTGAATATTGTATTGATCCGGTAAACAACATACACATTATCATCGGTTCGCATAATGAATACAGTAATCTGTTAGGAACTCAACTGATGGAAAAATACCAGTTGCCGCTTAATGAGCCCCGCATTCATTTTTCACAGTTGTATGGCATGAGCGACAACATTACTTTCAACCTGGCAAAAGCTGGCTGCAATGTGAGTAAATATTTGCCTTTTGGCCCAATAAAAGACGTAATTCCGTATTTAATGCGGCGGGCGCAGGAAAATTCGTCGGTAAGCGGGCAAACAGGGAGAGAGTTGCTTTTGATTAATAAAGAACTAAAAAGAAGGTCTGAAATTGAATAATTGTTGACAATTATCAATAAAATGTGCAGCTGCTTTATTATTTATCAAAAAAATTTATCTTTGTTGCACAACTAACTCTATGACTAAATTACTTTTTAGCTCTATATCACTTATTTTATCACTCACTGCTTTTTCACAAACAAAATCTCTTCCGGCAATTAAAATCAATCAGTTTGTAAAAATTGATGGAAATCCAGATGACGACGTTTGGAAAAACATTGCTGCAGTTTCAGGATTTATTACTTCTACTCCTGTTTTTGGGAAAGAAGCTTCGCAGGAAACGGAAGTAAAAATAGTATACGACAACACGGCTGTATATATTCTGGCTTATTTGTATGACGATCCCGAAAAAATAAAAAGGCATTTAACAGAGCGTGATCAACTAGATGGAAAAGATGTGGATGTGTTCAGCATAGGAATTGATACTTATAATGACAAGCAAAATGCTTTTACTTTTAAAGTTTCGGCGGCAGGGGTGCAGGAGGACGCAAAAGTTTCAGCGATAGAAGATGAGACCTGGAATGCGGTTTGGGAAAGCAAAGTCAGCATGAGAAAAGATGGCTGGATCGCTGAAATAAAAATTCCTTTCAGTGCCATTCGGTTTTCAAAAAAATCTTTGCAAACCTGGGGAATTCAATTTACCAGGTTTCGAAGGGCGAATAATGAAATTTCTACCTGGAGTCCTGATGACCCAAAAATTAGTGGAACAATGAACAAATGGGGACAATGGCAAGGCCTGGAAAACATTACCCCCCCGGTAAGATTGTCTTTTCTTCCTTATATCTCTGGCGGAGTGAACGTTTCTCCGGTAGGAAATAAAAGAGAAACTGAATTTTTAAAAAGTGGAGGAATGGATGTGAAATATGGGCTAAATGAAAGTTTTACACTGGATGTTACTTTAATTCCTGATTTTGCACAAGTTCAATCAGATAATATCGTTTTGAATCTAAGCCCGTTTGATATAAAGTTTGAAGACTTCCGGCCTTTTTTTACCGAAGGAACAGAACTGTTTAACAAAGCCGGTATCTTTTATTCGAGAAGGATCGGTGATGCTCCTGGCGGTTCTTATGGTGTACTAAATATAGCGGCTGCGAATCCGGATTATGAAATCATTAAAAATCCGGGAATTACCAGGCTGATCAATGGAACGAAATTCTCGGGCCGGACTAAAGGCAAACTCGGTATTGGAATATTCAACGCGCTTACTTCACAAATGAATGCTGAAATCCTTGACAAGTCAAAAGATTCTTCCATTAAAATTCAGACAGAACCTCTTACCAATTATAACATTATTGTCCTCGATCAGGCTTTGAAAAACCGTTCTTCTGTGACCTTCACGAATACAAACGTCTTGAGAAACGGCAACAGCCGTAATGCCAATGTAACTGCCTTGGATCTTTCTTTATTTGATAAAAAAAACAAGCACTATTTATTTCTGGATGGAATTTACAGCACGATATGGGGCAAGAATGGGAATTATGACGGTTATAAAGCAGACGCGCGTTATCAAAAAGTAAGTGGCACCATTCAATATCTTTTCAATGTAGGTGCGATGTCTGATACATACGATCCTAATGATCTGGGTTTTTTGCAAAATAACAACCAGTTTACCTATACCGGCAATGTTAGTTATGTTATTTATAAGCCTACCAATGTATTTCTGAATCAGCGTTATACAATAGGCGCTACCAATCAGTATTTATACAAACCGTTTTTGTGGCAAAATTTTGTAATAAATTCGACGGCATTCTTATTGATGAAAGATTTTTCAAACATTTTGGCTACTTTACAAATAGCGCCCGCGTGGTCAAATGATTATTTTGAATTACGCACAGCCGGTGCAATTTTAAAGCGGCCTGTACAATATTTTCTCAACATAACCGGCAGCACCGACACCAGGAAAAAATTCTTTCTGGATTATTCCGCTGAAAGCGGCATCACCTCTTTGCCTGATCCTGCTTATTATGGATTCACGCTTGGCGGCACTTATAAGTTTAATGAGCGTTTTCAGATGAATGCTGAAGGACATCTAGACAACGACGGCGCAAATTATGGTTATGCCTATCGTGATCCACTTAGTCATGCGCCAATCCTCGGTCAAAGGACGGTGAAAACGGATTATTCGATTCTTGGCGCTGCTTATGGTATTAATCCTTTAATGAATTTCAATATTCGCCTGCGTCATTACTGGAGCAATGTCGTTTACCATCATTTTTATGATGTGAAAACGAATGGCTATTGGACCGAAAGGGCATTTTCTGAAGGTCACGACTTTAATTTCAACACCTTTAATATCGATATGTTTTACACCTGGGATTTTTTGCCGGGAAGCCGAATTACATTTTCATGGAAAAACGCATTAGGTGCGCAAGTTTACCTGGATGAAAATGAATACCGCACTTATTTTAAAAATTTCTACAAAACTTTTGATAGTCCTCATTCTAATGAAGTAAGCGTGAAAGTGGTTTATTACATTGATTATCTTTCGCTAAAAAAACATTAGGCTTCGCTTGCAGCTGAACAGAAATCTTCCTTAATTCTCCATTTGCTGACCCGAAATAACCGGTTCTATTTTTTGATATAAATATTTCCTTCATTTCATATGTTAATCAAACTGAAGTGATAGAAGAAAATTTCTTTTGGTATTAACAGTCCGTTAACAGAAAATGTGGTTAAAATGTTGTCCATTGAAGAAGAAACACTGGTTCCCCATTGTACAAAAGAGTTTCATAACAAATTCCTTATTTTTTAACGAACAGGTTTTCCTGTTTTAACCCTAAAAAAATATCAGTATGAGAAAAATTTTCTTCTGGGTGGCGGTTTTATTGGTTTTCCCATTTGCGGCTTTTTCACAATCACGCACTGTTACCGGAAAAGTAACTGATGTAAATGGTAAAGCGGTTCCTTTAGCCACAATAGAACAAAAAGGAACAAACAACGCAGTAACCGCAAAAGATGACGGTACATTCAGTATTACTGTAAACGGAAAAAATCCTGAACTGGTAATTTCATCCGTAAATTACAAGGATGAAACGGTTAAAATTGGAAGCCAGTCCTATTACCCTGTTTCCATGACCGGAACCGGCGAACTTTCTGAGGTGGTAGTAACGGCTCTGGGAATTACCCGGCAAAAAAGGTCATTAGGTTATGCTGCGCAAAGCGTCGATGCGAAAGAAATAACCGAATCTCATCAAAGCAATTTGATAAACGCCTTGCAGGGAAAAGTAGCAGGTGTTACTATTGCCAGTGCTGGGGGAGGTCCGGGACAGGGTGCCAATATTCTTATCAGGGGTGTCAATTCACTCGATTTGGGTACTGAACCACTTTTTGTAGTAGATGGAATTCCCATCGATAATACCACTTCTGCACAGGGAACCGGGGGAGGACTTCCGGCTTCCATGGGCAATATGGCGGGTGATATCAATCCGGACGATATTGAAAGTGTAAATATTCTTCGCGGTGGGGCAGCTACGGCTCTTTATGGATTGCGTGGTGCCAATGGTGTAGTAGTGATTACTACCAAATCTGCTAAAGCGGGAGTAATGCGTGTTACTTTTAATACTACCTGGGGCATCGACCAGGTAGATAAGTTTCCAAAAGTACAGAATAGATTCACACAGGGTTATTCTGGAGAATATGATTCCACTTCATTTTGGCCTGAATGGGGCCCGACAGTTGCTGAAGCAATAAAAGAAGATCCGACGCATCCTGCAAAATTGTACAATCAATATGCAAGAGCTTATATCAATGGAAATCAGAACCGCAATAACATTAGTTTTTCTGGCGGCACAGATAAAGCGTCACTCTCTTCGTCTTTATCTTATTTCAAACAGAACGGAACCATTCCATTTACCTGGTACCAGGATATTTCTGCGCGACTGAATGGAACACTAAAATTCAATGATAAATTTAATATGGGTACATCCCTTTATTACATCAATACAGATGGTAATTTTTACGATGCTAACCGCTTTAACGAAAACATGTCGTACTGGTCGCCGAGATGGGATGTAAGGGATTATCTCAAACCGGATGGAACTCAAAATACTTATGGAAATAATAATGCATGGTATTCTGCTTACACCAGCAAATTCCGTTCAAATGTTAATCGTCTTATCGGGAATGTCAGTTTCTCTTATTCACCAATAAAATGGTTCACAGCATCTTACAAATTGGGTATGGATTATTACTCAGATGCCCGTACCAAAACCAACCCGGGCCCTAAAGGAGTTCCGGGAGAAATTGTTGGGTCAGATGATAATGGGCTGGGTTTTGTAGGAGAATACCGGAAAAATTACCGCCAGGTAAATTCGAATCTGATGCTCACCTTTAATAATGAATGGAGTAGCAAATTCACCACTACTTTACGATTGGGGAATGACCTGCTGGATAGAAGCATTGATATGATCGCAGCCGAAGGAAGCGACCTGGCTGTTTATAATTTATTTAATTTAGGCAACGCCAAAAACCAGGTTATTGGTCAATATAAACAACAATATCGTATTATAGGAGCGTTCGGAGAATTTACAGCCGCATATAATAATGACCTCTTTCTTACAATTACCGGCAGAAATGACTGGACTTCTTCATTAGAGAAAAAATACCGTTCATTCTTCTATCCTTCTGTTAGTTTAAGCTGGATGTTCTCTGACCAGGTAAAAACAGTTCCATGGCTGACCGATGGAAAACTAAGAATGTCATTGGCACAGATTGGTAAAGACG
>Ga0207652_10001021_pt1 | contig 25781 bp, 16 predicted proteins | sample KBSC63BmetaG_FD_184334 | JGI IMG/M metagenome (GOLD analysis project Ga0207652, IMG submission 184334) | Corn rhizosphere microbial communities from Kellogg Biological Station, Michigan, USA - KBS C6-3B metaG (SPAdes) (version 2) | ecosystem: Host-associated > Plants > Roots > Rhizosphere ... | reverse complement strand
AAGGGCTTCGGCATCACGCTCGGCATCGGCATCCTGACCTCCCTGTTCACGTCGGTAACCATGACCCACGCGATCACCGCGTTGATCCATGGCCGCCGCAAGAAACTCAAGACGCTTTGGGTGTGACGGCTTGTCCGTCATGCAAACCATCGTCTGCCACATTTAGCGAACGCCCATGGAACTTTTCCACCACGACCTGAACATCAACTTCCTTGGCATGCGCAAGGTCAGCATCGTCATTTCGGCGATCCTGATCCTGGTGTCGATCTGGGCCATCACGGTGAGAGGCCTCAACTATGGCCTCGACTTCACGGGTGGCATTCTGCTCAGCGTGAATTACGAACAACCGATCGACGTGGGTGACGTGCGCGGTGCGCTGACCAAAGCCGGGTTCGATCACGCGGTGGTGCAGAGCATGGGCGGCACCCGCGACATCTCGATCCGCCTGCAGCCGCCCAAAGCGGATGCCAAGGAAAGCCCCGACAAAGTGGCGGACGAGGTTTCCAAGCGGGTAATGGCCGCGCTGGTGGCCGGGCATCCGGGTGCGAAGCTCGCGCATGCGCCGGACTTCGTCGGGCCCGAGGTCGGGCAGGAACTGAAGAGCAGCGGCATCTATGCCGCGATCGTGGTGATCATCGGCATCATGTTTTACCTGTGGGTGCGGTTCGAGAAACGCTTCGCGTTCGCCGCGGTGGCCAGTGAAATCCACGACACCGTGATCACGGTCGGCATCATCGCGCTGGTGCAGCGCGAGTTCGACATGACCGTGCTGGCATCGATCCTCGCCGTCATCGGTTATTCGATCAACGACAAGGTGGTCGTGTTCGACCGCGTGCGCGAACTGTTCCGCCTCACGCGCAAGGCCGACACGCCGCAGATCCTCAATCGCGCGATCAACAACACGTTGTCGCGAACCATCATCACCTCGGTGTTCACCGCCATCACCATGGCCTCGCTGTGGCTGTTCGGCGGCCCCGCCGTGCACGGCTTCGCGATCACCATGCTGATCGGCATCCTGGTCGGCACGCTCTCGTCCATCTTTTTCGCGAGCCCGATGCTGCTGTGGCTGGGCGTCTCGAAGAAAGACCTGATGCCGGTGACCAGGGAAAACCCCGAACTGGCGCGGCGTCCGTAAGCGCGCGACTTCCGCAGCACGGGAATCTTCCCAGGGCGTTGCGTGTGATCATTCCACGCGGTGCCAGCTTGGCCGATAAAGGTGACGCGCGGGTAATCCGATATCCGTGAGGGTTGGACCGTCCACGTCGGCAGACTTCGTACGCAAGTTACACGCGCGCGGCCGGCGAGCGGTAACATGCGGCGACCGACCCTCGCCAGTGTTGCAGTCATTCGCATTCCTGACCGGCGTAGCGACGCCGCCGGCATGTCGAGCCCCGGAGACAACGTGACAAACATCGGTGACAGAACCGCGACGACCCTTCGATCGATGTCCGGAGCTGCCGGAGCGCTGACGCTGCAATCCTACGATCTGTTTCCTACGCGCATATGGCAGGCGCGTCTGGCGCAACTGCGAGGGAACCTGGACGGATGGGTCGCAGAAGTGTTGCGCATGCGCGCGGCCAGCCCGCAGCCCGCCGGACGCACCAATCGCGGCGGCTGGAACAGCGGCGACATGACCGTTCTGGAGCGACCGATCTTTGCGCCGCTGCGCGAAGCCGTGCACGCGGGTTGCGCCGACGCGCTGCGCGAAATGGGCGCTCCGGCCATCCGCTTCGAACTGCAATCGTGGGTGAACCTGCACGATCGCGGCGGCTTCAATTTCCTGCACGTACACGAAGGCTGCCTGCTGTCGGGTTCGTTCTACCTGAAGGTGCCGCCCGGTTCCGGGCGATTCGTGTTCCGCGATCCGCGGCCGGGCGTGGTGCATGGTTACGTCAAGGGCTCGGTGCCGAACGGTTACGGCGACATCCAGCTCACGCCGGAAGCCGGACTGATGGTGCTGTTCCCGTGCTGGATGGAGCACTACGTGGAACCGCACGACAGCGACGAACCGCGGATCGTGATCGCGTTCAACGCGGTGTTGCCGCAGCCTTGACTAGCGGCTGGGTACCGCATCGAACGCCACGGTGAGCCGCGGCTGCTCTCCCGAAAACGGCATGGTGCCGTGCCAGAAATACGAGGGGAACAGCACCAGCGTGCCGACGGCCGGCCGTATGTCGTGCTGCGACGGCAAAGCGGGCGTAGTGAGGATGCCGGGCTCGCCAAACGTCAGCACGCCTTCCCGGCTCGCCCTGTCGTTCATCCGCTCGGGCAGTGCGATGTAGCACGCCGAGGAAATCCAGCCGCGTGGATGCACGTGGTTGTGATGAAAGCCGTCCGTGCGCAACCTGACCGACCAACTTCCGTTGAAGTGGTACGCGCCGGTGTTGCGGCGGCGCAGCGCATCGGCGCCGTTGCCCATGCGCGCGCTGTAATCGCGGATCGGCGCGTCGAAGGTGCTGAACAGCGCGCGGATCGCGGGATCGTCGCTGCGCGTCAAATCATTCGTGGTTTCCGTGCCGTGGCGCAAAGACTGGAACAGCAGCGGATGCGCGAGCGCATCGTGCAACCGGTCGAGGCTGCGTTTCAGGTCGGTCATGAAATCATCGAGATGGTTCCAACCCGGCGGCGCCTCCAACCGGTACGGAACCACCAGATCCCGATAGTTGCAAAGCTGCGCGTAGCGCTCGTCGCCGAGCAGCCGCCACGCGGTCGTTTGCAGCGCAAGCAGATACTGATCGTCGGGCGCTTCGAGCCGCAGTACTTCGCATGTCCGCAACGCGGCCTGCGCATCACCGACGCCCAGGCACGCCGCGACCTGAAGCGTTCGCGCGGCCGCATCGTCCGGCGCCGCACGCAACGCGCACTTGGCGCGCTCGAGCGCGATGCGCGGATCGAACTCGAGTGCGGCGAGTCCGGCGCGCACCTGCAGCGCCGGTGGCGCTTGCGCGCGCCCGATGCGCGCGGCGAGGCAGGCGTATGCCGCGCGTACATCGCCCGCACCCTGCAACACGGCCGCCTTGGCCGCCCACAAGGCGTCATTGTTGGAAAACGTCTGTAGTGCCTGGTTGATGGCTTCCGTTGCCTGGTTGCCATCTCCGGTGCGCATCCACACCAATCGGGCGAGATCGCCGTGTGCCTCGATGTGTTGCGGTTCCAGCCGCAGGCAATCGCGTAACGCCGCTTCGGCACGATCGTACGCGCCCAGCGCGAGCAGGCTGCGCGCATGCGTGTAGCACAGCGTCGCGTTCCCGGGCCCATGTTCCAGTGCGCGCCGTGCAGTGCTTTCGGCTTCCCCGTGCCGGTTCGCTGCCTGAAGCGCGGTGGCCAATGCCTGCTCGGCGGCGGCGTTGTCCGGCGATCGTGCCACCAGGTTTCGGCTCCATTCGATGGCATCGCCGCTGCGGCCCAGCGCGACCAGCGCGGCGACGTGCTGGACGATCAATTCGGGCGATGCGTTGTCGAGGGCGCAGAACGGCGCGACAACCGCGAGCGCCCGCGCCGGCTGCTTGCGATCGTTGTAGTAGCGCGCGAGCACCTGGGCCGCGTGCGGATCGGGTTGCCGGGCCGCGACGGCCCGCTGCAGGAACGTTTCCGCTTCGGCATGCCGTCCGTGGCCCAGCAGCAATTCACCCAGTGTCGTGAGGGTCGGCGACCAATCCGGATCGAGCTCGATGGCGTGTCGCAGGATTCGTTCCGCGCCCGCCGCATCGCCCAGCATGAGCGTGACGCCACCGAGCAGCCGCTGCGCCTCGGGGTAATCGGAATGGGTTTCGACGATGGCCTGAAGCCGATCGCGCGCCGCGCCAAACTCGCCGGCCTGCAGCAGGCCGTTGACGCGCTGCATCGCATCGAGAAGCTGGGCGGGAGTCATTTCTTTCGAATGGAGTGCACAGTCAAGAGCAACATCGAAACTTCGGCCAGGGCACGTGTCGCCTCGTCCTCGTCATTCCTGCATTCGCGACCGATGCAGGAACCGCCATGCCGCAGAATACTAATGCCCCAGATGCCGGTCGAAGAACTTGACCATCACGGCATAGGCTTCCTTCGATTCCGGCATCTCGGCGTCCGAGAAGAACGAATGCCACATGCCGTCCCACACGTGGAGTTCCGCATCGACACCTGCATCGGTCAGCAAGCGCTGACTCTGGATTTCCGAACTCATGGTGAAATCACGGGTACCGGTGATCAGCAGCGTGGGTGGGAACTTCTCCAGCAGCGTCGGCGAATTGGCCGGAAACACCAATGGATCGCTCGCTTGTGCACCCTTGAAGTACGGCAGGTCGGCCAGCTTCAACGGCGCGCTCGACGGCGGACTGCCGGTGAGAACGGGCGCGACGTAAGCCGAGTCGCCACTCATTTCTGCCACCGAACCACAGAAGGTTCCAATCGCGCCCGGCACCGGCAGCTTTTCGTGGATGAACCAGGCAACGGCTTCGCCCGTCAGCACGCCGCCAGCCGAACAGCCGTAGATACCGATGTTCTTCGCCGGATAGCGCTTGAGCAACGCGCGGTACACCTTGGCGACATCTTCGCTCGCTGCCGGGAACACGTACTCCGGGCCCTGCCGGTAGTCCACGGTGATCACTTCGATCCTGCCCACGCTTGAAACAGGAATCGATTCAACCAGCCCGCCAGCACCAGCACCCCAGAGGAATGCGCCGCCGTGCAGGTTGATCAGCACGCGGTGCTTTTGGCCCGGCGCAATGCCCTGTTTCGGCGTAACCATCTGGGTCGGTATGCCGCCGATGGTGCGCTTCTCGATCTTTACCGGATAAAGCTGCCCCATCAGATTGGCTCGCGCGGTGTTGATCTTGTCGTAATACGTGCGGCTCGCGGCGATGGGGCCATTCAGTGGCGGTGCATTCCGGCCCTCTTCCAACACGCGCTGGAACATCTTGCGTGCCTCGGGCGAGGCGTAACTGGAAAAGGGAACAGTGAACGCGGGAACCGTCACGTTGCCTTGCGCATCCACGTGGGGCGGCGATGCCGCGAGAACCGGCGATCCAGACGCGAGCGCGACCGTCACCGCGACGATCGCGCACGCCGTTTTCAGGAATGTCGAACTCATGGCGCTTCTCCTCTCACCGCGGTTCGCGGTGCAACCGCGGCTTGCCGTTGGCGTCGCGATCGACGGTGATGTCGTAGTGCCTGCCGCGGAAGGTGACGTTCGTGAGCGCGAGCGATTTCCAGCCATCCGGCAGTACGGGCGGATACGCCTGCACCAGTCCGGCATCCTCGATGCGCAAGCCGGTGAGTCCATACACCAGGCTTTGCACGAAACCCGCCGAGCCCGTGAGGAAATAGCCGGTGTTGTTGTGCGGGGTTTCCGTTCGAACGTTGAATGGGGTTTTCAGCATGTCGTTGCTGATGTTGTCTTTCAGCCATCGCGCGGTATCGGTGGTATTGCCCAGCGTGGCGGCGGCGATGGTGAGCGGCGCGAGCCCCATGGAAGTCAACGTCTCGCCGGGTTGCTTCAGGGGCGCGGCGGCGGCCCGGTAGTCGTTGCGACGCACATTCTCGTTCATCGGCAGGTCGAGCGAAGGAAACGCCAGGAACGCGAAATCGTGGTCGTCGGACGTGCGCGGCACGCTCGGATCGAAATCGAGATGGCGCTGATCAACCTCGGAGAACGGAATGTGCAGCCCGGCGGCGATTTTCGCCCAGCGCGGATCGGGTGTGGCGCCAACCAGCGCGGCGGCGGCCGCGGCGATCCGCAATGCCTTGGCGGCCGACGCGTTGGTGAAGGCGTCGTCGTCGACGTGCGCATAGGGTTCTTCGACCGAAACGACATCGCGTATCTCGTAGCGCCGCTCCGCGGCATCGTACGTCGCGCGGCTGGTCCAGAAATCCGCGACATCCCGGATCACCGGCCAGCCTTTCTCGCGCAACCATGCGAGATCGTGCGTCGCGAGCCAGTATTGCCATTGCGCGATCGCGACATCGGCGTTGACGTGGATTTCGCCGACGCTCAACCGATGCGCGGCGTAGAGGATTTGTTCGGTGCCGTTTTCGGGACCGGCTTCCCACGGGTATTTGGCGCCGGCGAAGCCGGCCGCCTGCGCCCGCTTTTGCGCCGCCGGCAACGTGCGGTCGCGGAACAGCACGATCGAATGCGCACGTTGCGGATGCAGCAGCAGCAATGCGGGAAAGATCCAGGAATCGCTGTCCCAGAACACGTGACCGACATAGCCGGTGGTGAGGCCGCACGCGCCCATGCCCCACGTGACATCCGGCGCCACGTTGGCGAGCAGGTAATAGAGGTCGGAATGAACCGCGAGCTGCGCGCGCGGATCACCATCGATGCGGATGTCCGATTGCCACAATTTCGCCCACGCCGCGTGCTGGGCGCCGAGCAGTGCGTCGAATCCGTGCTCGCGCGCCGATTCGGCCAGCACAAGATCGGCCTTGGCGTCGCCACCCCAACCATCGCGCGACAACGCAACGTATTTGGTGAAGGCGTAGGTCTTGCCCTTGCTCACTGTGACGCGCATGTCGAGCGACAAGCGATTGTCGGTTTGATCCAGCTTCGTATCGACCGGCCGCAGGCCGCGCGGCAACTCCACTGCGACGGCTTCACCCATCCGCGCGCCGTTCGTCGCCTGCCCGTTGAGTCGCAACGTCAAACCCGTCGTGTCGCCTTCGGCATCGAGGATGCGCGTATCGCCGTGATACCAGATCGCGGCGCGATCGGCGGTGGCCGGCGGCTGCGCCTTCAAGGTTAGTCCGTGTGCCGCCAGCGCCTGCCGGAACCGGTCGCCGGTGAGACCGGTGTCGCCCGGCAGCTTCGCCAGCGGCAGGCGCGGCTGGTAGGGCGCCCACAACACCAGCGGGAACGAAAGTTCCACCACGCCATCGAACTCCGGCGTGATCGTGAATCGAATCGCGGCGAGATGCGGCGAAGCCTCGCTGACGAAGCTGACGACTTCGACACGCGTCGCCTGGTTGTGGTCGACGTAGCGATAGCGCGTCGTCAGCGTGGCATCGTGCAGCTCCAGCACCTGCCGGTAGCCCTGGAATACCGACGGCTCAAGCGGTGCCAGGTTCAACCACGCACCCGCCGAGCTCGCGCGATAGTCGATCCCGCTCCAACCCGGAATCGCCGCGGGGCGCGCGATGTCGTCCTTGCCGTAGTCCATCAACGCGACGAGGTACGACAGATTGCTTTCGGTTCCACGTGGTGACGTGAAGGTCGAGACGTAGCCGTTGGCGAGTTCTCCCGGAAAGTACGAATCGAAATTTTTCGCCGTCGCCGTGAGCTGAAACGAGGGGTCGGTCGCGGCTTCGAGCGTGGCCGCAACACACAACAACAGTGCAGCGCACGCCAGCCGAAGCAATTTCCCGCGCGCGCGTTCGGATCCGCGCACGCTTCACAGCTCCTTGCGGACCAGTGTCGCCTTGCCGTCCGCGCCGCGGCTGATCGTGATGTCATAGTGCCTGCCACGGAAGGTGATGTCCTTCAGCGTTACCGATTGCCAGTCCGGCGGCAGGACAGGCGCGTATTCCGCATCGAGACCCTTTTCGTCGATGCGCAAGCCGCTCAAACCGTAGATGAAACTCTGCACGAAGCCCGCCGAGGTCGCGAGGATGTACCCGTTGTTGTTGTCCGCGGTTTCGCTGCGGACATTGAACGGCGGTTTCAGATACCCAATCAGATTGCGGTGGATCCAGTCGCCGACGGCCTTGGCCTCGCCCAGCTCGGCGGCGCCCACGGTGAGCATCACCATCATCATTTCGTTGGGGCTGTCGCCGTGGGTCTTGAGCGCCTGCAACTGGAAGGCGAAATCGTTGCGGCGCACCTCCGGCGGCATCGGCAGGTCGAGGTTCGGATACATCAACCACGCCAGCGTCGACCCGAACCACGTAATCTTGTCGTGCGGCACCGACGGATCGAAGTCGTAATGGCGCTGCACCTTTTCATCGAACGGGATATATATCTTTGCCGCAATCTCGGCCCATGCGGGATCAGCTTTTGCACCGACCAGGGCGGCGGCCCTGGTTGCAATCTCCAGTGTCTTGCGCGCCGCGGCGTTGGTGAAGGTGTCGTTCGGAACGTCGTCGTAGGCTTCGTCCGGCGAGGTGACGTGCAGGATTTCGTAGCGATCCTTCGCTTTGTTGAAAGTCACTCGGCTCTTCCAGAACGTCGCGATGCCTTCGATCACCGGCCAGCCGTACTGCTTCAGCCAATCGCGATCACCGGTCGCGAGGTAGTACTGCCACTGCGCGATCGCAATGTCCGCGTTGACGTGGATTTCGCGATACACGCCGTAAGCGAAGTGCGGCGTGACATCCACACCTTTCTGCGGGTCGGATTCCCACGGGTACATCAAGCCTTTCACACCGTACTGAGCGGCGCGTGCGCGCGCGCCCTGCATGGTGCGATGGCGGAACATCACGATCGACTTCGCGCGTTCCGGATGCAGCAGCAGCAGCGCCGGGAACACCCACGAATCGGAATCCCAGAACACGTGGCCCGCGTAATTCGGGGTCAAAGCGCAGGCGCCCATCGCCCATGCGGTGCCGGTCGTCGTGTTGGACAGGAGGTAATAAAGATCGGAATGCACCGCGCGCTGCACCGCTTCGTCGTGGTCGACGACGATGTCGGACTTCCAGAGGTCGTGCCAGGCGGCAACGTGGCGCGCGAGCAGCTTGTCGAAACCCCTGATGCGTGCCGTCGTCGCAAGCGCAAGATCGGGCTTCGCGTCGCCGCCCCAGTCCTGCCGCGATGCCGCGATGTACTTGGTGAACGTATAACTTGTTCCCTTGCGCACATCGGCAACGATGTCCAGCGACAACTTGTCGGACGTCTTCTCCAGCTTCATGCTCTCGATTTTCAGCCCGCGCGGCAACTCGATCGCCGCGGCTTCGGCCATTTTCAAACCGTTCACCGCCTGGCCGTCGAGCCACAGGGTCAGTTGTTTCGCATCGCCGCCATCACTCGTGACGAGGGTGGTACCCGGATACCACACTGGCGCACGATCGGGTGTCGGCACCGGCTTGTCGTTCAAGTTCTGTCCGCTGGCGATCACCGCATCGATCATCTGGTCGCCCGTCATGCTGTCAATCGGAAAGCGCGGTTGATGCCCCGACCACAAGCGGAACGGGAACTTCAGTTGCACCTTGCCGTCGAACTGCGGGGTGATCGAAATGCGCGTGGCCGCGAGGTGCGGATCGGCCTGGCTGACGAAGGTCGTCACCTGTACGTCGGTCGGATTCTTGACGTACTTGAAACGGTAGCGCGTGGTCAGCGTGCCGTCGTGCATGTTCAGCGTCTGCGAGTAGCCGGAGAAAATCTGCGGATCGAGGCGCGTCGAATTCATCCAGCCCGTGCCCGGGTTGTAGTCAATCTCGCTCCAGCCCGGTGTCGCGGCGGGGCGTGAAATGTCGCCTTTCGTGTAATCCATGAAGGCGACCATGTAGGCCCGGTCCGGTTCGGTGCCGCGCACCGAGGTCATGGTCGAGAAGTAGCCGTTGGCGAGATACGACGGAAAGTACGCATCGAAATTCTTCGCCGTCGCGGTCAACAGGAAGCTCGGATCCGTGGCGGGCTCTTGCGCCAGTGCCCGCGCGGATGGCACGAGCATGAGCAGGCCGACGAATACGAAAGCGATGGGTCTCATGGCGATGCTCCGGGTCGAGGATTGTCCTGTGTGGCGACCACGGCCGTGCAGGCAGCGTCCACTCGCTTCGCGGCCAGCCATCGCTCGCCGCGAAGCGTCGGGGCAGGATCGGCGCAAAACTCGATCCTGCCCTTCGTCACACGGTCCTCAATGCTCGCCGAACAAGTATTTCGCCTGGAAAAACACCTCGCGTCCCATGAGGGGACGCGCCATCAGCACGCCGCCGATACCGGCACTGGAGCCGGTTATGCGCGCGTTGCCTTCGGTCAGGCCGATCGCATTGGTGAGGTTGGTGCCTTGCAGGCGGAATTGCCAATTCTCACCCACGTCGGCCACCAGTCCTGCGCCGAGCGTGTGGAACGTGCCCAACGGCTGCAGCCCGGTCTGGTCCTCGTAACGCTGGCCGGCATGCTCCCAGGTCAGGAAGCCAGTGAGGCTGCCCCAACTGGTCGGCAGCGTGTAGCTGGGCATGAACAGGTAGCGAACCTTGGGCTGGCGCTGTATCGGTGCGCCATTGAAACTGACGCAGAAGGTGTTGCCGTTGACGTCGGTAATCGGCGAGCAGGCGTTGTGGTGCGTGTAGTGCCCGTCCATGTAATCGGCGACCAGCTTCAGGTGCAGATTCTCTATTGGCGACCACGTGCCGTTGAAGTCGAGGCCGTGGGTGTTGGCGCCGTAGTTGGAGATGGCACTGATCGGCACGCCGCTCGTGGTCGTTTCCTGGTACTGCAGACCCGTGAACAGGCGGTGGTAGATGCTGATGTCCACGAACAGGGTTGGGGAGCCGTACTTGAAACCGGCTTCCAGGTTCTTGATCTTCTGCATCGGCGCGAAATTGCCGCCGGTGCCGCGGATGCCGTTGTCGAAATCGTCGAAATGGCCGCCGGTATTGGCACGGACGTACGCGCTCATGTGATCGTTGAACTCATAATTCGCGCCGGCCGTGAACGACGGATGGGTCTTGTCGTAGTTTTCGTAATCCCAGGTGCCGTTGCAAATTGGTGTGGTGTTGTCGTACAGCGTGAGCGGGTTGCCATCCAGATCGACTTTCGACTGATTGCAGGTCCGCTGGTGGACATTCATGTTCTCGATGCGACCACCCGCCTGCAGCAGCCACGGACCGATCGTCCAGGAGTCCGACAGGTAGAAGGCTTTGTTGGTGGCGGTACCGGCCTCGACGATGTTGAAGTTGCCGTTGAAGTCGACGAAGCCCTGCGGGTTGGCGACCACAAAGGTCTGGCCACCCTCGGTGTACGTCAGGCCGATCGGCTGGGTATTGGGCTGGTTGAGCATCAGCATCTGGTTGCCCAGCGACCAGTTGTCGTGGTCGGTGTAACGCGCAAGGTAAACGCCGGCGGTGACCGTGTTGCCGTCGAAGATTTCCTTGCTGATCCGCAGGTCGTTGTTGAGGCTCTTGAGACGTTTCTGGATGAACCACCAACCCTGATGGATCACGCTCTGGTCGAGCGGCACCGTCTGGCCATTCGGCAACGTCGCGGTCACGACGCGGTCGGCCGGATAACCCAGGTTGTCGCTGTCGACCGCCGAACCGTCGGCTTTGCAGAAACCAGCGGGTTGCGGGACGTTGCAGCCGTACAGGTAATAACTCAGCGATTTCGGGTTGGGACCGGAGAACAGCGCGTTGGTCGGCAGATCGCCGCCGAAGTACAGGAAGTTGTCCGAGAGGGTCCACGTGCCGATTGTGGTATCGAAACTGCCGCCGAAGTAATTGAGGTTGCCGCCGCGGCCGTTGGCGAGGTTCGCGTTCTCGAGGTAGCCCAGCGGGTTCGGCACCTGTACGTTCTGGATCGCTTTGCTGTAGTAGGTGCCGGTCGACGGATCGAATCCCGGATAGCCCGAGAACTTGTCGCCCGAGCCCTGGATCATCGGAATCGGCGTGATGAATTGGTTCTTGTCGTCGAGCTTACGCGCCCACAGCGTGAACGATCCGTTGTCCCAATCGTGGGTCAACGTGGCGGTGAGCTGGCCGCCCTTGTCGGATTTGAACTGCGGATCGCGCACGCCGTCCGACGTGCGATAGAACCCGCCGATGCTGGCATACCATCCGTCCGCGAGCTTGAATCCGTAGAACCCGTCGACGCGCCACAGGCCCTCGTCACCGTAGGTGAGCCCGATGTCGCCGGATGGTGTCGCGGTGCCCTGGCGCAGGATGAAGTTGGCGGTCGCGCCCATCTGGCCGGGGCCGAACACGGCGCCGGGGCCGCCCTGCACGATCTCGACGCGCTGGATGGTGTCGTCCAGCCTGAACAACGAGCTTGAGTCCATGAACGACAGCGAGGACATGCCGTAGATCGGCGAACCGTTGATCATGTTGGTGAAGAACGGCGCGTCGCCGCCGCCCGGGAAGCCCGCGATTTCGATGTTGGCGCCGGTCTGGCCGCCGGTGGATTCCGGCCAGATGCCGGGGGAGATTTTCAGCAGGTCGGCCACGCTGACCGGATTGGCTTGGCGGATTTCCTCGCGGTTTGCCGACACGATGCTGTAGCTCGCGTCGATCTTCTTGACGCCGAGCGCAGTGGCCGTCACGACGATCGTCTGCAGGGTCTGGGTCTTGGATTGCGACTGCTTCTGGTTGGAGGGCGCGGCTTGCGGAGCCGGCGTGCCGGCGGTGGTCTGAGCGCTGCCCGCCGCCGCCCCGGCACCGGAACCGCTCGCCCAAACGGCGGGTGACAATGCTGCGATGATGGCGCTCGTCAGCGCGAGTCTGATCAGCTTGCGGTTCTGCTTCATGACTCTCCTCCAGCGAATGGGAAAGGTTTGTGACATCTCACAGGCCGTTGGGAACGCGCCTTTTCTTCTGACTGAAGCGAAAGTTCGTACTGCGTCGGCTCGCGCAAACCGCCAATAGTTGGATCAGCCAAAACTCCATTCAACGTGTTTGCCTGCCGCGCAACTCACGGCGTACGTCCGTCCACAAAAGAGACGGCGCGGGAATGTGCCGCGGCCACACGGGTGGCCGGGCTGGTGTTCTCAAGAACTTGCAAGGTTGATGGCGCCCCCAAGCGCGCCGACCGGGTCCAACGCCTGACAGTGACACCGACACCCATGCCGATCATTCCCCGCAGACACATTTGGCCCAGTTTGCGCCCGCAAAGACAGCGCTGTCAATTTGCGGTGCATCACTTCAGGGGTGGCGCTCGACGACCTCGCCAAGCTGCCTCCGGCCTGAAATATCGAGCGCAGGTGCGGCGTGTAGCGGTCCTGGCATGTTGCGCCGCAACACCGCCAGAGTGACAAATGCGTGCTGTTGCCAAATCCGCAACATGTGCGACACTGTGGCACGCCGCCTAAATGACAGCGCTGTCACGGGCCCAAAGGGAGTGTCGGTGGTGGGATCGGCAACACTCGATGACGTCGCCAGACGTGCCGGCGTTTCCGCGAAAACGGTATCGCGCGTGGCGAATGGCGAACGTTCCGTGCGTGAGGACACGCGCCAGCGCGTGCTGCGCGCGATCGGGGAACTCGACTATCGCCCCAACCCGCTCGCTCGCGGCCTGAGCGGCGCGCACGCGTACACCATCGGATTGGTTTACGACAATCCCAATGCCTACTACATCATCGCGATGCAACAGGGCGCGCTCGCTGCATGCGACGACCTGAACTTCGGCCTGCAAATGCGCCCGTGCAATTCCAGGGCGACCGGGCTTGCCGAAGATCTGCGCGACTTCGTGCACCGCTCGCGCCTTTCGGGCCTGGTACTGACCACGCCGGTATCGGAGCGCACAGCTTCCCTGCAAAGGCTGGCCAGTTTCCATATTCCGTTTGTCCGGATCATTTCCGCTGCGCGCGATCCTCGCGATGTTTTTCCATGCGTCTACGTCGACGATCGCGATGCCGCGTACGCCATCACGACCCATCTGCTCCAGCTCGGCCACGTACGCATCGGTTTCCTGCGCGGCGGCAAACATCACCACGCGAGCGCCGAACGCCTCAAGGGTTACAAGGATGCCTTGCGCGGCTACGGCGTCCCGTTGCGCGAGGAGTTGATGATTGAAGGCGACTATGTATTCGACGACGGGTTTCGCGGCGCGCGCCGCCTCTTCGATCTCCCTGAACCGCCCACCGCCATCTTCGGGTGCAACGACGAGATCGCCGCCGGTGCACTGGCCGCCGCGCAATCGACCGGCCTGCACGTGCCTTACGACGTCTCGATCGCCGGATTCGAGGACAGCCCGTTTTCACGCCATTCGTGGCCGCCGCTGACCACGGCGCGGCAGCGCGCGGACCTGATCGTCGAGCGCGCCACGCGCATGTTGATTGCGCGGATCAGGGGAGAGGATGTGGACGACGAAGGTTTCAATCCAGAATTGGTCGTCCGTGGCTCGACCGCGCCGCCGAGGCCCAGGTCGCGCCGCCGCAAGGGTCGGTAATCAACCGCATGCAACGCATCGATCAAGCCCCTGCATCAAGTGTCGGCGCGGTCCGGAACGGAAGGGATACCATGAGCCGTCGATCTTTTCGGCGTAAATCATCCGCACATCGAGTGACCCCGGCCGATCATCACTGATGCCAACACGAACGAGGAGAAATCCGCAATGAAATTTCGTTCGCCATTCATCGCCCTCGTCTTCACCGGGTTTTGCGCGACCGCCGTTTGCGCGGCCACGCCCGACGCGGCCAAAACCCGCAGCTACATCGACCATGCGTGGAGCACCCTCACGCGCTCGGTGAACGAGTGCCGCGCGCTGGTCGACCCCAAGGTGCCATCGCATTCGGTGATCTATCTGCCGGCGCAGGTGACAGCGCCGGCATCGCTCACGCAAAGCGCGAAGCGTTGCGGCGTGCGCGTCCAGAACCTGCCCGCAACCATCGAGCAACTGGGTGATTTCGATCCGACCACGTTGCCTGCTCAGGGCCTGCTTTATCTGCCGTATCCCTACGTGGTGCCGGGCGGCTTTTTCAACGAGATGTATGGCTGGGACAGTTACTTCATCGTGTTGGGGCTGGTGGCCGATGACCATCAAAAGCTCGCGCTCGACATGGTCAACAATGCACTCTATGAAGTCGAGCGCTATGGCGGCGTGTTGAATGCCAACCGCACCTACTATCTCACGCGCTCGCAGCCGCCGTTGCTGAGCGCGATGATGACCGCGGTGCTGGATGATCCGGCCAGCTTCAAGGATGCCGCCGCGAAACGCGCGTGGCTGGAACGCGCCTATCCGCTGGCCGTACGCAATTACGACATCTGGACGCGCAAGCAGCACCTCGCGGGCGACACCGGACTCTCGCGCTATTTCGATTTCGGCCACGGCCCGGTCATAGAAATGCCGGATAGCGACTATTACGTCGGCGTGATTCGCTGGCTGCTGGCGCATCCGTCGCAGAACCCGGGTTATCTCATCAAGGCGCCGCAACATCCGGATGCGGCCGAGGCCAAGGCGCTGAAGACGACCAGTTGCGATGTCACGAAGTCGAAAATCTGCGCGGGTGACTGGCTGGATGGCCATCGCCTCACCGCCGACTATTACCTGGGCGACCGCGCGATGCGCGAATCCGGCTTCGATACCGACTTCCACTTCGGGCCATGGGGCGGTTCGACCCACCATTACGCAGGCGTGGGCTTGAACAGCCTGTTGTATCGCTACGAACGCGATCTCGAGGATTTCGCGAAGCAGCTCGGCAAGACCACCGATGCCGAACGCTGGGCACGCGCCGCCGAGTCGCGTCGCGCGGCCATCGACAAGTATCTGTGGCACCCGGACCAGGGCCGTTACATGGATTACGACTTCGTGGCGGGCAAGGCTTCGACCGATCCGTACCTGACGATGTTCTATCCGCTGTGGGCCGGCGCCGCGTCCAAACAGCAAGCCGAAGCGCTGACCAAACAGCTCAAACTGTTCGAGCATCGCGGCGGACTTGCGATGAGCACGCGCGACACCGGCGCGCAATGGGACGCGCCGTTCGGCTGGGCGCCGACCAACTGGATTGCGGTGAAGGGCTTGCAGGATTACGGCTTTCACGCCGACGCCCGGCGGATCTCGTGTGAATTCACCGGCACCATCGATCGCAGTTTCGCGAAAGACGGCACCATCCGCGAGAAATACAACATGCTGCTCGGCAACGCGGACGTGAAAATCACCGCGGGCTACAAGACCAACGTGATCGGCTTCGGCTGGACCAACGGTGTGTACCTGAGGATGCGCCACCTCATCGAAGCCGATGGCGGTTGCGAGCAGGCGCCAGCGGCCAGGAAGGTGGCCATCGCAGCGCATTAGATCACCATCCACAACTCGCATCGCTTTCGCATCGCGAACCTCGAGGGAAACGTTGATGAACACCATCGCGATAAGCACCGCCGGACAGGCACGCCGACACGCCGCCTTCGTCGCCACGCTCGCTGCATTGGCGGGATTGATGTTTGGTCTCGACGTCGGGGTGATCTCCGGCGCGCAACAATTCATCCAGCACGAGTTCGGTGTCAACGACGTCGTGCTCGAACGCATCGTCAGCAGCATGATGGTGGGCGCCGCGATCGGTGCCGCGCTCGCTGCATGGCTGTCCGTGCACTTCGGCCGCAAACGTTCGCTGGTATTCAGCGCCAGCTTGTTCGTGATCGGTTCGTTGATCAGTGCGGCGGCGTGGTCGCCCGATGCGTTGATCGGCGCCCGCTTGGTGCTGGGACTCGCCATCGGCATCGCGGCGTTCACGGCGCCGTTGTACCTTGCCGAGATCGCGCCGCCCGACCGGCGTGGCGCGATGATTTCGACGTATCAGTTGATGATCACGATCGGCATCTTCGTGGCATTCCTGTCCGACACCGGCTTCAGCTACGTCGAGGGCTGGCGCTGGATGCTGGGCATCATCGCGTTGCCCGGCGCATTATTTCTGCTGGGCGTGCTCGGGCTTCCGGAAAGTCCGCGCTGGCTGGTGCTGCGGCAACGCGAAGTCGACGCCGGCGCGGTGTTGCAGAAACTGCGCGGCGATCCCGCACTCGTGTTGAAGGAAGTCGCCGAGATCCGTGAGCAACTGCGCACGCCACAGCAGGGCTGGCGGTTGTTCCTGGAAAATCGCAATTTTCGCCGCTCGGTGGGGCTGGGCATTGCACTGCAGGTGGTGCAGCAGCTCACCGGCATCAACGTGGTGATGTATTACGCGCCGCGCATTTTCGCGGACATGGGCTACGCCACCAGCATGCAGATGTGGTTCACCGCGATCGTCGGCCTGACCAACGTGCTCGCCACGTTCATCGCGATTGGCCTGGTCGACCGCATCGGCCGCAAACCCATCCTGTACGCCGGCTTCGTGGTGATGGGGATCGGGCTCGGCGTCGTGGGCTGGCTGATGCACCTCGGCATGGGAACCCAGGATGAGCGCCTGCTGGCCGTCGCGATGTTGCTGGTGTTCGTGGTGGGTTTCGCGTTTTCCGCAGGTCCTTTGGTGTGGACGCTGTGCTCGGAAATCCAGCCGCTCAAGGGGCGTGATTTCGGCATTGGCGTCTCCACCGTGACCAACTGGGTGTTCACCGCGATCGTCGGCGCCACGTTCCTGACGCTGCTCAATCGCTTCGGCCACGCCAACACGTTCTGGCTGTATGCGGCCTTCAACGTGGCCTTCCTGCTGTTCACCTGGGCGCTGGTGCCCGAAACCAAGGGCGTGACCCTCGAGCAGATCGAACGCAAGCTGATGGGAGGCAAGCGCTTGCGCGACATAGGCGCGTGAGAGTTCGTTCGATGGCCGCCGTTCGTTGAGGGCGATCGGCCTGCGATCGCGGGCCGGGTAATCGCCAGCGGGTGCCGCTACCATCGCAGCACTTTCGCGAACGGGAATCGTCGTGGCACGCGTGCGGTATCTGCATCTGGATGTCTTCGCCGCCAGTCCCGGGGGCGGCAATCACCTCGGGGTCGTACTCGACGCCGCGCACTGGAGCAGTGCCGCGATGCAGCGCTTCGCGCGCTGGAACAATCTGGTGGAGACCACGTTCGTGCTCGCGCTGACGCGGCACGAAGCCGGTTATCGCGTGCGCATCTTCACGCCCCGCCAGGAAATCGCATTCGCCAGCCATCCCAGCATCGGCAGCGCCCATGCGGTACTCGAATACGGATTGGCGCAGCCTCGTGATGGCCTGCTTTGGCAGGAATGCGGGGCAGGCGTGTTGCCCGTCCGCGTCGAGGGCGAGGGCGCGTTGCGGTACCTGCTGCTGCGTCCACCGCCGGAGCAAATCGTCAGCACCGGGCTCGATGCGCATCCGTTGCTGGCGGCGACATTGCGTGACATCCGCATCGGCCGTTTGCCTCCCGCGCTGGTCGAAGGGGGGCGCAAATGGTGGCTGGCGGAAATCGCGGACGAAGCAGGCTTGCGCGCGTGGAACCCCGACCACGCCGCAATCGGCGCGCTCGCCCGCGCCACCGACAGCATGGGCCTGTGCGTCTTTGCGCGCCGGACGTCCGCCGTTCCCGCAATGGTCGTGCGCGCTTTCCCGGCGGGCGTCGGCATCACGGAAGATCCGGCGTCAGGTGCGGCGAATGGTTTGATAGCGGCCTACCTTGCGAATGCGGAGCCTGCGGGTCCGTTCGCGCGTGGCTACCTGGTCAGCCAGGGACGCGAGGTCGGCCACGACGCGGAACTCATCATCCGCATCGAAGACGGCGAAATCTGGGTTGGCGGGCGTACGCACACTGTCGTCAGCGGGACGCTCGACTGGAATGCCGAGTGAGTCCCGTCTGATTGCGAGTTGAGAAGATTTAAAACCGCTCGCCGGGTGGTTCGAGGAACGCGTTCGGGCATAGCGCACCCCTGAGAAGTTGGTTCAGGGTGTCCACCAAAGCGTAGGAACTATCGCGTCCGGTTGACCACGGCAGTTTCGTGCGGCGCCTTGCTCCGCGATACTTGCGTGATGAATCCTGCCGTCGATGATCCCGTGGCCTCTGCACTGCTCGGCGCGGACGGCCCGTTCGCGCGCGAGGTGCCGAACTTCGCGCCGCGCGAGACGCAGCAGCGGATGGCCGACGCGGTGGCCGACGCGATCGACACTCACGACGCGCTGGTGGTCGAGGCCGGCACCGGCACCGGCAAGACCTTCGCATATCTGGTACCGGCGTTGCTTTCGGGGAAGCGCGTGATCGTTTCGACCGGCACGCGCAACCTGCAGGACCAGTTGTTCCACCGTGACCTGCCGCGGGTACTCGGAATCCTTGGTGCGAAGGCCGAGGTCGCATTGCTGAAAGGCCGCGCCAATTACCTGTGCCGCTATCGCCTGCAGCAGACGATCGAGTCGGGCCAGTTCAAATCGCGCATGCAAGTGGACGATTTGCAGAAGGTGCGGGCGTGGGGCGCACGCACGCGCAGCGGCGACCGCGCGGAACTGATCGAAGTGCCGGAAGGCTCGCCGCTGTGGCCGCGCGTCACTTCGACCGCCGAGAATTGCCTCGGCACCGAGTGTCCCCTGTACGACGACTGCTTCGTGTTCAAGGCGCGGCGGCGTGCGCAGGATGCGGACATGGTGGTGGTGAACCATCACCTGCTGTTGTCGGATCTTGCGCTGAAGCGCGAAGGCTTTGGCGCGATCCTGCCGGAAGCCAATGCCTACGTTCTCGACGAAGCGCACCAGTTGCCGGAACTGGCGGGGCAGTATTTTTCGGTCGGCATCAGTGCGCGCCAAGTGAAGGAATTGGCCGCCGATGCGCTGGCTGAATGTGCGGGCCAGCCGGGCGCGTTGGCGTTATTGCAACCGGCATTGGATTCCGTGAACGAAGCACTGCGCAAGGCGCGGCTTGCATTCGACACGTTGCCGAAGCGCGGCGCGTTCGCGCAACTGGAAGCCGATGCGGGCGCGGCGGAGGCTTTGGAAAATTTGGGTGATGCGCTGGCCGATCTTGCTGGCGTGCTGATAGGTCAGGCCGAACGTTCCAAAGGCCTCGCCAGCGTGCATGCGCGTTGCGTGGTGCTGGACCAACGCTTGCAGCGGATCGCCGGCCGCGACGGCGACGACGAGGTTCGCTGGTACGAGCTGTCCGACCATGGTTTCGAGTTGAGCGCAACCCCGCTGGATCTCGCGCCGCAGTTGCAGACGCTGCGCAATGCGACGGACGCCGCGTGGATACATGCGTCGGCGACGCTGGCGGTGGCGGGACACTTCGACCATTTCACGCGCCAGATGGGCCTTGTCGATCCGGTGACGCTGGATCTCGGCAGCCCGTTCGATTACGCACACCAGGCGTTGTGCTATCTGCCGCAAGGTCTACCGGAACCGGCTGCGCGCGATTACACGCACCGCGTGATCGACTCCGTACGGCCGGTGCTGGACGCCTCGAAGGGCCGCGCGTTCCTGTTGTTCACCTCGCATCGCGCACTGCGGCTCGCGGCCGAATTGCTGGCCGATGCACCGTGGCCGCTGTTCGTGCAGGGCACCGCGCCGCGCCACCAGTTGCTGTCGGATTTCCGCGACTCAGGCAACGGCGTACTGCTGGGTGCGGCGAGTTTCTGGGAAGGCGTGGACGTGGCCGGCGAGGCGTTGAGCTGCGTCGTCATCGACAAACTGCCGTTCGCGTCGCCCGACGATCCGGTATTGCAGGCGCGCCTCGATGCGGTGCGCCGCGCAGGCGGCAATCCGTTCCGCGACTGGCAGATTCCGGCCGCGGCGATCGCGCTGAAGCAGGGCGCGGGACGGCTGATCCGTGATGTGCACGATCGCGGCGTGCTGGTGCTGTGCGATCCGCGCATCGGCACCAAGGCTTACGGCAAACTGTTCCTCGCCAGCCTGCCGCCGATGCCGCGCACGCGCGACGTTGCCGAAGTGCAGGCATTTTTCGGAGATTGAGTCATGGCCAAGGTCATCGGTTTCGGGGGTATCTTTTTCAAATCGCGTGATCCCGAGGCGTTGCGCGACTGGTATGCGAAGCACCTCGGTATTGCTATGAACGATTACGGCGCGAACTTTGCCGAGGATGCCTCGCGGCCAGGTTCCACCCTGTGGGCGCCGTTCGGGGAGGAAACGAACTATTTCGCGCCGAGCACGAAGGATTTCATGCTCAACTTTCGCGTCGATAATCTGGATGCGCTGCTCGCGAAGTTGCGCACGGACGGCGTCGAGGTTGATCCGAACGTGCACGAAGACGAGAACGGCCGCTTCGGCTGGGTCATGGACCCGGAAGGCACGCGTATCGAACTGTGGCAGCCGCCGTCCGGGAAAATGCCTGCATGAACCTGCTCGCCATCGAAACCGCCACCGAAGCCTGTTCCGTCGCGCTGCTGTGCGGCGATGCGTTGATCGACCGCAGCGAACTCGCGCCGCGCCGCCATGCCGAACTGGTATTGCCCATGGCCGAAGAGTTGCTGGCCGAAGCCGGAATAACGCGCAAGCAACTCGACGCGATTGCCGTCGGGCAGGGGCCGGGCGCCTTCACCGGCGTGCGACTCGCCATTTCGGTTGCGCAAGGATTGGCGCTGGCGCTGGATATTCCCGTGGTGCCGGTTTCGTCGCTGGCTGCGCTGGCCATGCAGGCGCCGAAGAATGGCGCCGCGATCCTTGCCGCGATCGACGCGCGTCGCGCGGAAATCTACGCCGGCGCATTCCAAATGGGGACGGGGGGAATTGATTCGCAAATTAATTCCCCCCGTCCCCTTATGAAAGAGTGCGTCACGAGCGCGGCCGACCTGCTGTTGCCGCAGGCCGAAGCATGGAACGTTCTGGGTACCGGCTGGCGCGCGTACGGCGGTGCGATCCGCGAGCGGCTGCCGTCACCGCCGCGCTGGACCGATGGTGATCGTTACCCGCAGGCTTGCGATGTCGCGCGTCTGGCGGCGCCGTTGTTCGCGGCCGGCAAGAGCGTGGCGCCGGAACAGGCGTTGCCGGTGTATCTGCGCGACAAGGTGGCGTTGACGTTGGAGGAACAGCACGCAAGCCGCACATCGTGAAGCGAGGCCGCGGCGGGACAAGTCTTGGTGACGTACGGATTGTCCGCTCGACCAGCGGCCCTTGCCGCTTCTGCTCGTCGTCCCGGCGTAGGCCGGGACCCATCGCGTTCTTGAAGGGCTGGATTCCGGCCTTCGCCGGAATGACGGTTGTCGAGTTTCCTGCCGGTTGTCAGGAACAGGCGTTGCGGATGGCATCTGGCAGCGGCACCGATGCACCGCTCGCCGGATCGACCCACACCATCACCACGTTGCCGTCGGCGTACACGCACGCGTGATCATTGCGATCGACGATGCGATTGCCGATGGTCATCGACGAGTTGCCGAGGCGTTCGCAGGAAAGCAGCACGTCGATTTCGGCGGGCCACTCGATCGGTTTGCGGTAGTGCAGTTCCACCGCCGCCATCACCGGCATCGCGTGCGCGTTGAACCATTCGCCGGGCACGGTGCGCAGCCACTGCAGGCGCGATTCTTCGAGGAACGTCAGGTAGGATGAATTGTTGACGTGGTTGAAGGCATCGAGGTCGCGCCAGCGGACGTGCAAGGGAATGGTTGCAAGGGCGCGCGCGGAGGGCTCCGTTACCGGCGTTGGTGGCGCGGGTTTGGGAGCCTTCGCTGTTGCGCTTGGATTGGTCTTCTTTTTCGTCGCCATGGTCATCGGAAAGCAGTTGTCCGCGAATGAACGCGAATGAACGCGAAGACAGCAACAGCAGGCTCTTCATTTGCGTTCTTTGCGTTCATTTGCGGACTGTAATGCCCTTCATGCTCTTTTCTTCTTGCGTTGGGTCTTTGTCACGGCGCCGTTCAACACCGGTGCGAGGAACTGTCCGGTGTACGAGGCCTTGGTCGCCGCGATATCTTCCGGCGTCCCGGTGGCGATGATACGGCCGCCACCCGCGCCGCCTTCGGGGCCAAGGTCAATAATCCAGTCGGCGGTCTTGATCACGTCGAGGTTGTGCTCGATCACGATCACGGTGCTGCCGCCGTCGACAAGACGATGCAGCACGCGCAGCAATTGCTCGATATCGAAAAAGTGCAGGCCGGTGGTGGGTTCGTCGAGAATGTACAACGTGTTGCCGGTGTCGCGGCGCGAGAGTTCCTTCGACAGTTTCACGCGTTGCGCTTCGCCGCCCGACAGCGTGGTCGCGCTCTGGCCGAGCTTGATGTAGCCAAGGCCGACATCCATCAGCGTTTCAAGCTTGCGCGCAATCTGCGGCACCGGCGCGAATACTTCCTGCGCCTGCTCGACGGTCATGTCCAGCACATCGGCGATGGTGTAGCCCTTGTAGTGGATTTCCAGCGTTTCGCGGTTGTAGCGTTTGCCATGGCAGACATCGCAGGGCACGTACATGTCCGGCAGGAAGTGCATTTCCACCTTGATGAGCCCGTCGCCTTCGCAGGCTTCGCAACGCCCGCCCTTGACGTTGAAGCTGAAGCGGCCCGGCAGATAACCGCGCGCGCGTGACTCCGGCACCTGCGCGAAAAGTTCGCGCAGCGGCGTGAACAAACCGGTATAGGTCGCCGGGTTCGAGCGCGGGGTGCGACCGATCGGCGATTGGTCGATGTCCAGCACCTTGTCGAACAGGTCGAGTTTCTCGACGGTGTCGTAAGGTGCGGGTTGCGCGGACGCGCCGTTCAATTCCACCGCCGCGATGCGGAACAGCGTGTCGTTGACGAGCGTGGACTTGCCCGAACCCGAAACGCCGGTAATGCAAGTGAACAATCCGGCCGGGATTTCCAGATCCACGTGCTGCAGGTTGTTGCCGTGTGCGCCTTTCAACTTCAGCACGCGCTTGGGATCGGGCGGGCGGCGCAATTGCGGCACTTCGATGCTGCGCTTGCCTGAAAGGTATTGTCCGGTGAGTGAACGCGGCGCCTTCAGGATGTCGTCCAGCTTGCCTTGGGCCACCACTTCGCCGCCGTGCACGCCGGCGCCGGGACCGATGTCGATAATGCGGTCGGCGCTGCGAATCGCGTCCTCGTCGTGCTCGACCACGATCACGGTGTTGCCGAGGTCGCGCAGACGCGTCAGAGTGCCCAGCAGGCGCTCGTTGTCGCGCTGGTGCAAACCAATGGAGGGTTCGTCCAGCACGTACATCACACCGACTAGGCCCGCGCCGATCTGTGACGCAAGGCGGATGCGCTGCGCTTCGCCGCCCGAGAGCGAATCGGCCTTGCGGTCGAGGGTCAGGTAATCGAGGCCGACGTCGATCAAAAACCGCAGGCGTTCGCGGATTTCCTTGACGATGCGTTCGGCGATCTCGCCGCGCCAGCCGGCGAGCTGCAAGCCATCGACGAACGCGCGCGCATCACCGATCGCCAGCGCCGACAGCGACGGCAGGTTCGTCTCGCCCACGAACACATTGCGCGCCGACAGGTTCAACCGCTCGCCGTGGCATTCGGGGCAGGGTCGCTCGCTGATGAAGCGCGCGAGTTCCTCGCGCACCATGTTGGATTCGGTCTCCTTCCAGCGGCGTTCCAGGTTCGGCACCACGCCCTCGAAGCTGTGCTTGCGAGTGAACCCGGAACCATTGCCGTGGCCGAGATAGCGGAACTCGATCTTCTCCTCGCCGGAACCGAACAGGATTGCATCGCGCGTCTTTTTCGGCAGATCGCGCCACGGTGCCTCGACATCGAACTTGTAGTGCTTCGCCAGCGAACGGATCATCTGGAAGAAGTGCGGATTGCGCCGGTCCCAGCCGCGCACCGCGCCTTCGCCGAAGCTGCGCTCGGGGTGCGCGACCACGCGCGCCGGATCGAAAAACTGCGTGACGCCGAGTCCGTCGCACTTCGGGCACGCGCCGACCGGCGAGTTGAACGAGAACAGGCGCGGCTCCAGCTCCGGCAGTGAGTAATCGCACAGCGGGCAGGAATAGCGCGACGAGAACAGTTGCTCCGGCGCTTTCGAATCATCCAGATCGACCAGGATGACCAGGCCTTCGCCCAGACGCAGCGCGGTTTCGAACGATTCGGCAAGCCGCTGCTTCAAATCCGCGCGCGGGCGGAAGCGGTCGATCACCACCTCGATGGTGTGCTTGATGCGAAGCCCCAACGCCGGCACGGCATCGAGGTCGTACACCGCGCCATCGACGCGCGCACGCACGAAACCCTGCGCGCGCAATTGTTCGAACACCTGTACGTGCTCGCCCTTGCGCTCGCGGATTACCGGCGCCAGCAGCATGAAGCGTTTGTCTTCGGGCAGCGCCAGCGTGGCGTCAACCATCTGGCTGACGGTCTGCGCGGCCAGCGGCGTGCCGTGGTTCGGACAGCGCGGCGTGCCGACCCGCGCGTACAGCAGGCGCAGGTAATCGTGGATCTCGGTGATGGTGCCGACCGTCGAACGCGGGTTGTGCGAGGTCGATTTCTGCTCGATGGAAATCGCCGGCGACAACCCCTCGATGTGATCGACATCGGGCTTTTCCATCATCGACAGGAACTGCCGCGCGTACGACGACAGCGATTCGACGTAGCGGCGCTGGCCCTCGGCGTACAGCGTGTCGAAGGCGAGCGAGGACTTGCCCGAACCCGACAGGCCGGTGATGACGATCAACTGATCGCGCGGCAGGTCGAGGTCGATGTTCTTGAGGTTGTGGGTGCGGGCACCGCGAATGTGGATGGTGTCCATGGGAATGCGTGCGACAAAGCCCGTTACTATAGCGATCCCATTATGTGGGGTGCGTGCGGCCGGATTTCGATGGTGGCGCTTTGCTCTCCTCTCCCCTCGGGAGAGGGGCTGGGGGCGAGGGTTCGGGTCTCGTGCGAGATTGAATGTTGCGCAGTGGGTAGGTTGGGTTGAGCGCAGCGAAGCCCAACGCGCCGCCACGGAACGAAGTTGGGCTTCCCCCGGACAAACACCGGGGTCAGCCCAACCTACGGACTATGCCGCGAGCAGGGTTCGCTGCTTGCCCAATCCCCTGAGATCACGCTAGAATCGCGGGTTCGAGCGCGGTGAATCGTGCCCGATCCACCCAGAATAACTACAGAACCAGAGAGCCGCACACATGTACGCAGTCATTCTTACCGGCGGTCGCCAGTACCGCGTCGAGCAGGGCGCAGTCCTGCGCGTCGAAAAACTGGATGCCGAGCCCGATGCCGCGATCACTTTCGACAAGATCCTGCTGATTGGCGACGGCGATTCCGTCACCGTCGGCGCCCCGAACGTCGCGGGCGCGAGCGTCACCGCCAAGGTGCGCAACCACGGCCGCGCCGACAAGGTGCGCATCGTGAAATTCCGCCGCCGCAAGCACCATCGCAAGCAGATGGGCCACCGGCAGCACTACACCGAAATCGAGA
>Ga0207652_10001019_pt1 | contig 25795 bp, 24 predicted proteins | sample KBSC63BmetaG_FD_184334 | JGI IMG/M metagenome (GOLD analysis project Ga0207652, IMG submission 184334) | Corn rhizosphere microbial communities from Kellogg Biological Station, Michigan, USA - KBS C6-3B metaG (SPAdes) (version 2) | ecosystem: Host-associated > Plants > Roots > Rhizosphere ... | reverse complement strand
AACGAGAGCAACGTCGGCCGATCCCCCCGTGGACTTGAGCCGCCGAAGGGGTCGATCGAGGGCCGAGACGGTCAGGGACTGGCCAGCACGCCGGTGATGACGATGCCGGCCACCGCGAAGACGAGCATGACCAGCAGGACGATGCGCATCTGCCGTTCGGACTTGTCGTTGGCCACGGCAGATTCCTGCCACGATCCGCCCGCGATCATGCAAGATGAGACGGGACGCAAGGCAGGACGGAGTGAAGGTCATCTCCACCACGGACGGTTCGACCGGTCGGCACCGTAGGCGCCGCCGGCTCCCGTGGCTCACCGCGGTCGCCGTCGTCTGCGTGCTGCTCGGCGGCTACCTGATCGCGCACGTCATCCTCTACCGCGACCACAGCAGCTCGGCCGGGCATGCCCTGGTCGAGCGCGCAACCCGCAACATCGACCGGGTGCTCGCCAGCCCGACGCCGGGGTGCGCCCGGCCGCCTGACCCGAAGAAGGTCCACCCCGGCGACCTCGTCGGTGTGCTGAAGATCCCGGCCCTGAAGCTGACCGCACCGGTCGTCGAGGGCGTCGAGGAGGGTCAGCTGTCGATCGCCGTCGGGCACCTGTCGACGAGCGCCTGGCCGGGCAGCAAGGGCACCAGCGTCCTGGCGGCGCACGACGTCACGTGGTTCAGCCGCATCGACCACCTGCGCCCCGGTGACGAGTTCACCCTGCAGCACGGCTGCGCCGTCGACACCTACCGCGTCAGCGAGCACAAGGTCGTGAAGAAGGGCTCACCGCTCTACCACGCTGCCACGCCACAGGTCGTCCTCGAGACCTGCTGGCCGACGACCGCGCTCTACTGGACCAACGACCGCTACCTCGTCTTCAGCGACCTCGTCGACACGAAGGTCGCGCTCGGGGTGGCCCAGGACCAGCTGCCGCCGGAGGGCGACCCGTTCGTCGACGACACCGTGGAGCGGGTGGCGCAGGGCAGCCCCTCGGTGCCGCACGGCACCCTGCAGATCACCGGGACCGCCGACGACGGCTGGCGGCAGTCCAACCAGCCGCTGCTGCTCGCGCACGCCGCCATCTCCAACTACCGGGCCGGCCTGGTCGCGCTCACCGAGGAGAACGACAGCATCTGGCGGCACGTCGACCCGCACCAGCCGCGACCCGCGCTCGCGCACCCCGGCAGGTCGAGCATCGGCGAGCACCTCCAGCAGCTCGACATCCAGGCGGAAGTGGTCGGTCAGGTCGTGCGCGCGGTGCGCACCACCTCCGCCGTCCATCTCCTCGGCCAGGGCTCCTACCGGATCACCACGCGCCAGGTCGTCACGGAGGGCAAGCTCCGGGTCGCCAACTGGTCGATGACGCTGCTGTCGGCCGACCCCTACTCCCCCACGCCGACGCCTTCGGCCAGCGCGACGCCGACGAAGGCACCCGCGCCCGCGACTTCGACCACCAAGCCCGCGCCCAAGCCCACGAGCCCCACGCCGACGGCGACCTCTCCCAAGCCGTCGCCCAAGCCGACCACTCCCCCGCCGAGCCCACCGCCCAGCGTCCCGCCGAGCGAGTCACCCACTCCCACGGCGACGGGCACACCCTGACCGGAGCCTCCCGCTAGGGCTGGGTGAGATGCCGGCCGATGACCATCCGCTGGATCTGGTTGGTGCCCTCGAAGATCTGCATGACCTTCACCTCGCGCATGTAGCGCTCGACCGGGAAGTCGGCCGTGTACCCCGCGCCGCCGAGCACCTGCACCGCGTCGGTCGCCACCCGCATGGCGGTGTCGGTGGCGAGGAGCTTGGCCATGGACGCCTGGGCCGAGTAGGGCTTGCCGGCGTCCCGGCGCCGGGCGGCCGTGAGGTAGAGCGAGCGGGCCGCCTCCACCCCCGTCGCCATGTCGGCGAGCAGGAACGCAACGCCCTGGAAGTCGGCGATCGGCTGGCCGAACTGCCGCCGCTGCCGCGCGTAGGCGACCGCTTCGTCGAGGGCCGCCTGCGCCACCCCGGTGGCGATGGCGGCGATGCCGAGGCGCCCGCCGTCGAGGGCCGACAGCGCGATGCGGAAGCCATCCCCCTCGGCGCCGACGAGCCGCCCGGCCGGGACCCGTGCCCGGTCGAGCACGACCTGCGCGGTGGGGCTGGCGCGCAGCCCCATCTTGCGCTCCGGCGGCTGGGGCACCAGGCCCGGCGTGTCGGCCGGTACGAGCAGCGTCGAGATGCCCCGGGTGCGGTGCTCGCCGGTGCGGCAGAAGACGTTGTAGAAGTCCGCGACCCCGCCGTGGGTCACCCACGCCTTGGTGCCGTCGAGCACGTAGTCGTCCCCGTCGCGGACCGCGCGGGTCTGCAGTCCCGCCGCGTCACTTCCCGACTGCGTCTCGGACAGGCAGTAGGCGCCCACCGACGACCCGTCGAGCATCGCCGGCAGCAGGTCGCGGCGCTGCTCCTCGGTGCCGAACTCCGCGACGGGGTACGCCGCGAGGCTCTGCACCGAGACGCCGAGGGCTACCGCGGCCCAACCGGCCGCCAGCTCTTCCAGCACCTGCAGGTAGACCGTGTAGGGCTGGGCGCCGCCGCCGTAGCCGACGGGATAGGTGAGGCCCAGCAGCCCCGCCTCGCCGAGCAGCCGGAACACCTCGCGCGGGAACTCGCCCCGCTCCTCGTGCTCCGCCGCGCGCGGCTTGAGTTCGCGCTCGGCGAGGTCGCGGGCCAGGCCGACGATGGCACGGGCCTCGTCGCTCGGGAGCTCGCGGTCGACCGGCATGTCAGAGGGTCACGAGGTCGCGGCGTACGACGTTGAGCCGGTCGACCCCGTCGTCGGTGACGGCGACGATGTCCTCGATGCGGGCGCCGTGCCGGCCGGGCAGGTAGATCCCCGGCTCGATCGAGAAGCACATCCCCGGCGCGAGCAGCTCCTCGTTGCCGTCGACGACGTAGGGGTCCTCGTGCTCCTCGAGGCCGATGCCGTGGCCGGTGCGGTGCACGAAGTAGGCGCCGTAACCGGCGGCGTCGATGACCTGCCGCGCGGCCCGGTCTATCGAGGCGGCACTCACCCCGGGGCGGACGGCCGCGCAGGCCGCCTCCTGCGCCTCCTGGAGCACGGCGTAGTAGTCGGCGAAGTCGCGCGGCGGCGTGCCGACGACGTAGGTGCGGGTCTCGTCGGAGCAGTAACCGTCGGCGGTGGTCCCGCCGATGTCGACGACGACCGGGTCGCCGGCTTCGATCGTGCGGGAGCCGGTGTCGTGGTGCGGGCTCGCCCCGTTGGGTCCCGAACCGACGATCACGAAGTTCACCGCCGCGTGCCCCTCGTCGAGGATCGCCTGGGCGATGTCGCGGCCGACCTCGCGCTCGGTGCGACCCGGGCGCAACCACTCCCCGATCCGTTCGTGCACCCGGTCGATCGCCTCGCCGGCGCGGCGCAGGGCCGCCACCTCCGCGACCGTCTTGCGGATCCGTAGGCGGCGCATCACCTCCCCGGCGAGCTGGTGCTCGGCGGCCGGCAGCGCGCTGCGAAAGCGCATCTCCTGCTCGGCCCACATCCGGTCGGCCACGGCGACCCGCGCGGGTTCGCGACCCAGGGCGGCCCGCACCCGGTCGGCGACGGTCGCATAGGCGTCGCCGGTCTCGCCCACACCGACGATGTCGATGCCGAGGCGGGCGGCAGGGCTGGCCAGCGCGGCAGGGCGTTCGAGCTCGGGCACGACCAGGACGGGCTCGCCGGAGGCCGGGACGGCGAGGCAGGTCAGCCGCTCCAGCGGCAGGGCGGCGTAGCCGGTGAGGTAGCGCAGGTCGGCGCCGGGGGTGAGCAGCAGGACGTCGATGCCGGCCGTCGCGGCCGCCTGCCGGGCCCGGTCGAGGCGGTCGCGGGGGTAGAGCCCGTCGGAGTCCACCACGTCAGCCTAGGCGCACGATCAGGGCCACTCCCGGCGTGCACGAACCACGCAGGAGTGACCCTGGTCGAGCGGGAGCAGGATCGCCGAGGCTACTTCGGCGGCATCCGCAGGGCGCCGTCGAGCCGGAACGTCTCGCCGTTGAGGTAGTCGATCTCGGCGATGGCGCGCACCAGCTTGCCGTACTCCTCCGGGCGGCCGAGTCGCTTCGGGAACACGACGTCCTTGGCCAGCGCGGCCTTCTGCTCGTCGGGGAGCATGCCGAGCAGCGGCGTGTCGAACAGCCCGGGGGCGATGGTGCAGACCCGGACGCCCACCGGCGCGAGGTCACGCGCGGCCGGCAGCGTCATGCCGACGATGCCGCCCTTGGACGCCGAGTAGGAGATCTGCCCGATCTGGCCGTCGAAGGCGGCGACCGAGGCGGTGCCGACGAGGACGCCGCGCGAGCCGCTCTCCAGCGCCTCGGTCTGGCTGATCGCCGAGCCGGCGATGCGCCAGAAGTTGAACGTCCCGATCAGGTTGACCTCGACGATCTTCTTGTAGGCACCGAGGTCGTGGGGGGTGCCGTCGCGGCCGACGATGCGGGACGCCCAGCCGATGCCGGCGCAGGCCACGCCGATCCGCAGCGGCGCGCCGGTGGCGACCGCCTGGTCGACGGCGTTCTGGACCTGGCCCTCGTCGGTCACGTCGGTCGAGACGAAGACGCCGCCCAGCTCGTCGGCGAGGGCCTTGCCCTTGTCGGCGTTGAGGTCGGCGATGGTGACCTTGACACCCGCCGACGCGAGGACGCGTGCCGTCGCCTCACCGAGACCGGACGCGCCACCCGAGATGATGGCTCCTGCACCGTTGATATCCATGCGGGGGAATGTAGCCCGACACCGTCGTCAGGTTGATCGCGGGTCGCCCCGCTGCGCCATGCTGGCCGGGTGACCGCCGACCGCCTGATGGTGCTCGACGCACCTTCCCTTTACTTTCGTGCGTTTTTCGGCGTACCGGAGTCGGTGACCGCGCCCGACGGCACCCCGATCAACGCGGTCCGGGGGCTCGTCGACATGACCGCGCAGCTGGTCCGGAAGTACCGGCCGCAGCGGCTGGTGGCGTGCATGGACGCCGACTGGCGGCCGGCGTTCCGGGTGGCCGCGCTCCCGGCGTACAAGGCTCACCGCGTCGGTCCGGGTGGCGGCGACCAGGCGCCGGAGGCGCTCAACGTGCAGGTGCCGATCATCGAGCAGGTGCTCGCCGCAGTCGGCATCCCGTGCGTGGGCGTTGCGGGCTTCGAGGCCGACGACGTCATCGGCACTCTGGCCGAGGCCCACGGCGGACCGGTCGACGTCGTCACCGGCGACCGTGACCTCTTCCAGCTGGTGCGCGACGACAAGCCGGTGCGGGTGCTCTACACCGCGCGTGGCGTTGCCCGGCTCGACGTGGTCGACGAGGCGGCGATCACCGAGAAGTACGGCGTGCCCGGCCGGTCCTACGGCGAGTTCGCGATGTTGCGCGGCGACCCGTCGGACGGCCTGCCCGGGGTTCCGGGGGTCGGCGAGAAGACGGCCGCGGCACTGGTCACGAAGTACGGCACGGCCGCGGAGGCGGCGCAGCACGAGCCGAAGGTGGCCCGGCACGCCGACTACGTGGCGGCTGCGGAGGTGGTCGTGCGCGTGGTGACCGACGTGCCGCTGCCGGTCTACGACGACCTGCTGCCGACCGCCCCGGCCGATCCCGAGGGGCTGGTCGCGCTGTGCGACCGCTGGGGTCTGGACAGCGCGTTGAACCGGCTCGGGGCCGCCCTTGCGTGGCAGCATGGAGGAAATGGCTGACGGTCCGTTCACGCTGCGCAACCGCCAGGACGCGATCGCGTCCGCGACCGACGGGGTGCTCGACGTCCTCGTCGTGGGGTTGGGCGCCACCGGCGCCGGCGTCGCGCTCGACGCGGCCAGCCGCGGTCTGCGGCTCGCCGCCGTGGAGATGGGCGACCTCGCCAGCGGCACCAGCAGCAAGTCGAGCAAGCTCATCCACGGCGGCCTGCGCTACCTGGAGCACTACGAGTTCGGCCTCGTGCTCGAGGGCGTCACGGAGCGCCAGCTGCTGATGCGCCTCGCGCCCCACCTCGTGCGGGCGATGGACTTCGTCTACCCGGTTTGGCCCGACACCGCGAAACGGCGCCTGCTCGGCCTCGGCATGACGACCTACGACGTCTTCGCGGGCATGCGCAACGTCCGCCGGCATGACCGCATCACCGCCGAGGAGGCGATCGCGCTCGCGCCGGCCCTCGACGGTTCGGGTTGCGCCTACGCCTACGTCTACGGCGACTCCGCCACCGACGACGCCCGGCTGGTGCTCGCCGTCGTGCGGGCGGCCCGTAGCTTCGGGGCGAGCGTGCTGACCTACACCGAGGCGACCGGCCTGCTCTTCGACGGCGACGGCTCGGTGTGCGGGGCGACCGTGACCGACCGGCTGAGCGGTGACTCCTACGAGATCCGCGCGCGGCACGTCGTCAACGCCACGGGCGTGTGGGTCGACCGCCTGCTCGGGATGGCCAACCCGGGTCGCGGCGACCTCGTGCAGCCGAGCAAGGGCGTGCACCTCGTCGTACCCCACGCACGGTTGCCGCTCGACGACGCGAGCGTGCTGCTGCCGAGCAAGCAGGGCGACCAGCGGTCGATGTTCGCGATCCCCTGGGGCCGCCAGACGATCCTCGGCACCACCGACACGCCGTACGACGGCGCCCTCGACGAGGTGTCGGTGACGCAGGACGACCTCGACTACGTGCTCGCCGCCGGCAACGCCGTCTTCGACCGCGGGCTGACCGCCGACGACGTCGTGGGCGCCTGGGCGGGCGTGCGGCCGCTGCTGCGTTCGGGCGACGACCCCGAGTCGATGAGCGACGTCTCCCGGCGCCACGTGCTCTTCGACGACGACAACGGCCTGCTGACGATCACCGGCGGCAAGCTCACCACCTTCCGCCGGATGGCCAAGGACGTCGTCGACCGCATCGTGGAACGCGACGACAAGAAGGCCCGCTGCCGCACCGACGAGATCAACCTGGGGATGCACCACCGGCTGGCCGACTTCATCCGGGAGGTCACGGTGGTCGCCGACCAGCTCGGCCTTTCCGAGCAGGTGGCCAAGCTCCTGGTGCGCCAGCACGGCGACCACGCGCCCGACGTGCTCTCGCTCGTGGCGGCCGACCCGTCGCTCGGCGAGCCGCTGTCTCCCGCCGCCGACCACATCGCGGCCGAGGTCGTCTACGCGGCCCGCGCCGAGGGTGCGGCGACGCTCGACGACGTGTTCAGCCGCCGCACGCGGTTGTCGTTGCGCGATCGCGACGCGGCCCTGCCGTCGGCCGGCCGGGCCGCGCGGCTGCTCGCCGAGGAGTTCGGTTACGACGAGCGGTGGGTGGCGGGGCAGCTCGACGCCTACGTCGACGCCGTACGCACCGAGCGTGGCGTCGTCGGCCTGCCGACGCCCTCCGCGGCCTGAAAGCCGCGCCGTCAGCCGACCGAGGAGTAGGCCACCACACCGCGGTCCAGGGCCCGGATCGCCGCGCGGGCGGTCGCACGTAACGGTTCCTCGGCGACGTCCTCGATCTGACCGAGCAGGTCGAGCAGCTGCTTGACCCAGCGCACGAAGTCGCCCGCCGGCAGGTCGGTCTCCGTGAGCACGGTGTCGAGCGGGTGGCCGCTCGCCCAGCGGTGCGCCGCCCAGGCGAAACCCGCGTCGGGCTCGCGCAGGAAGTTGAGCCGGTGGTCGCTCTCGGCGTCCTTGAGCCGCACCCACAGCCGCTGCATCTCGGTGAGGGTGGGGCGCACCCGGCCACCGGGCAGCCTCGGCGGCCCGGCTTCCTCGCGGCGGGCCTCGTAGGCCACCGAGGACACGACGGCGGCCAGCTCCGGCGCGGACAGCCCGTCCCAGAGCCGCCGGCGAATGCACTCGGCGACGAGCAGGTCGGCGTCGTTGTAGATGCGCGCGAGCTGCGCGCCGGCCGGAGTCACCGTGTCGCCGTCGAGGTAACCACCGTCCTGGAGCAGCCGGCACACGCGGTCGAAGGTGCGGGCGATGGTGTTGGTGCGGCCCTCGACGCGACGTTCGAGCGCATCGGTCTCCCGGCGCAGCCGGTGGAAACGTTCGGCCCAGCGGGCGTGGTCCTCGCGCTCGGGGCACCGGTGGCACGGGTGGGCGCGCAGCTCGGCACGCAACCGGGCGATCTCCGGGTCGTCGGCCGCGCCCGACGCCTGCCGCCGGGGCCGGCCGGTGCCCTCCTCGACTCCGGTGTTGCGCATGCTCGAGACCAGGTCCCGCCGGCTCTTCGGGTTGCGGGAGTTGAAGTTCTTCGGCACCTTGACCCGCGCGAGCGGTTCGACCGGCACCGGGAAGTCGTGCACGGTCAGCTTCTTCACCTGCCGGTCCGCCGTGAGCACGGTCGGGCGCGGACCCTCGAGCCCCTCGGCCAGGCCGGGGTCGAGGACGACCGCGAGCCCCGCCCGTCGGCCGGCGGGGATCCGGATCACGTCGCCGGTCCGCAGCCGCTCCAGCGCGTTCGCTGCCTCGGCCCGCCGTGATGCGGCGCCCCGCCGGGCCAGCTCGGCCTCGCGGTCGGTGAGGCGACGCCGCAGTCCCGCGTAGTCCGCGAAGTCGCCCAGGTCGCAGGTCATCGCCTCGCGGTAGCCCTCGAGCGCCTCTTCGTTGCGGCGCACCTGGCGGGCCAGGCCGACGACCGAGCGGTCGGCCTGGAACTGCGCGAACGACGACTCCAGCAGCTCGCGCGCGGTGTGCCGGCCGACCTTGCCGACGAGGTTGACGGCCATGTTGTACGACGGGCGGAAGCTGGAGCGCAGCGGATAGGTGCGGGTGGAGGCGAGGCCGGCGACGTGCTTGGGGTCGACGCCCGGCGTGTAGAGCACGACGGCGTGCCCTTCGACGTCGATCCCGCGCCGGCCGGCGCGACCGGTGAGCTGGGTGTACTCCCCCGGCGTGATGTCGACGTGGGCCTCGCCGTTCCACTTCGACAGGCGCTCGAGCACGACCGTGCGCGCGGGCATGTTGATGCCGAGTGCCAGGGTCTCGGTGGCGAAGACCGCCTTGACCAGCCCCCGGACGAACAGCTCCTCGACCACTTCCTTGAACGTCGGCAGCATGCCGGCGTGGTGGGCGGCGAGCCCGCGCTCGAGCCCGTCGAGCCACTCGTGGTAGCCCAGGACGCCGAGGTCCTCGTCGGGTAGGTCCCGGGTCCGCTGCTCGACGTGGTGGCGGACGTCGCGGGCCTCGGCGGCCGAGTTGAGCCGCAACCCGGCGCGCAGGCACTGCGCCACCGCCTGGTCACAGCCCTGCCGGCTGAAGATGAAGGTGATCGCGGGCAGCATGCCCGCGCGGTCGAGCTCCTCGACCACGTCGGGCCGGGCCGGTACCCACGGGCCTCGCCGGGGCCGTGGCCGGTCGCCGGGCCGGCTGCGCCGCGACCCACCGGGCCGGCCGAACCGGTCGTCCTCGCGGGCCACCCGCAGCAGCTCGGGGTTGACGTCGCTGTGCGCGTCGTCGGCGTAGAGGTCGTAGAGCCGGCGGCCGACCAGCATCGACTGCCACAGCGGCACCGGCCGGTGCTCCTCCACGATCACGGCCGTGTCGCCCCGCACCTCACCGAGCCACTCGCCGAACTCCTCGGCGTTGCTCACCGTGGCCGACAGCGAGACCAGGCGTACGTCGTCCGGCAGGTGGATGATCACCTCTTCCCAGACCGCGCCCCGGAACCGGTCGGCCAGGTAGTGCACCTCGTCCATGACGACATAGCCGAGTCCGCGCAGCGTGTCCGACCCGGCGTAGAGCATGTTGCGCAGCACCTCGGTCGTCATGACGACCACCGAGGCGTCGCCGTTGATCGAGTTGTCCCCGGTCAGCAGGCCCACGTCATCAGGCCCGTGCCAGGCCGACAGGTCGGCGTACTTCTGGTTCGACAAGGCCTTGATCGGCGTCGTGTAGAAGCACTTGCGTCCGGTCTGCAGCGCCAGGTGGGCCGCGAACTCACCGACCACCGTCTTGCCGGCGCCGGTCGGGGCGGCGACGAGCACGCCGCGGCCCGCCTCCAGGGCGCGGCAGGCCTCGTCCTGGAACGGGTCGAGGCCGAAGGAGTAGCGGGCGAGGAAGTCGGCCAGCACCGGCGACTGGCCGCGCCGCCGAGCGGCGGAGTAACGCTCGGCGGGGGAAGCCACGCTCGAAGGCTACCCAGCAGGCAGGCGCCGGCCGGGAGCCGAAGCCCCTACTGCGAGGGCTCCATCTCCAGCGGCGTCGCCTCGTCGTCGGGCACGTTGGCGTAGGGCGCCTCCGCCTCCTGGCGTGCCTTGCGGGCGTCGTGCGAGCGGGCGATCAGCAGCGCGACACCGAACAGCAGGCACATGGGCAGCGCCATGCCCGACATCGTGAACGGGTCGCCGGTCGGCGTGGCGACGGCGGAGAACGCGAAGATGCCGAACACGATTCCGCGCCACCAGCTGCGCATGCGCGCATAGGAGAGCACGCCGGCCAGGTTGAGCAGGACGAGCGTCAGCGGGAACTCGAACGCCAGGCCGAAGGCCATCGCAAAGGTCGTCATGAACGACAGGTAGCTGTCGATCTTCAGGGCGGGCGTCAGGTTGCCCGACGCGAACCCGAGCAGGAACTCCAGGCCGTAACCCAGCATCAGGTAGGCCATCGCCACGCCGCCGGCGAACAGCGCGGTCGACGCGCCGACGAACGTCAACGCGTACTTGCGCTCGTTGGAGAGCAGCCCCGGCGTGATGAAGCGCCACAGCTGGTAGAGCCAGATCGGTGCGGCGACCAGGATGCCGGCGTACAGCGACACCTTCAGGCTCACCTGGAAGCCCTCGAGCACGCCGGTGACGATCAGCGAGCAGTCGTGCCCGCCGGTCAGGCGGTGCGCCTCCGGCAGCTTGCAGTAGGGCTTGGTGAGGAACAGCAGGATGCGTTCGTGGACGGCGAACGCACCAACTGAGGTGATGACGACCGCGACGCAGGACTTGAAGAGCCGGGAGCGCAGCTCGCCGAGGTGCTCGACGAGCGTCATGCGCCCGTCCGGTGCGGGCCGCGCCGTGCGCCGTCGAGGCATGGCCACGACGGCGGCCGGTCAGACGCTCTCGGAGTGCTGCGACGCGGCCGGCTGCGCGGCGGGTGCTGCCGGGGCCGCGGGTGCGGCGACCGGCTGCGCCGTTGCCTCGATCGCCGGCGGCGGGGCAACGGGTGCCGATGTCGCGACCGGAGCCGGCGGCATAGCGGTCGGGGTCTCGTCCTCGTGGAGGGTCTTGACCTCGGCCTTCAAGATCCGCATCGAGCGGCCGATGGACCTGGCCGCATCGGGCAGCTTCTTCGCGCCGAACAGCACGACGAAGACAACGGCGACGATGAGCAGGTGCCACGGGCTGAACTCGCCCATTGGACCATCCTTCCGGCGGGGAACCGACGCCCTGATCGTACGACGCAAAGTGCGCGACAGGGCCTCGACGCAGAAGTCCCCCGCGGAATCTTCCGCGGGGGACCTCTCGAGGGGGTGTGTCGGACTTACGAACGGGCGCCCGCGGTGGCGAGTGCGGCGAGGCGGTCGTGCCGCGAGAGCTGGAGCACGAAGTCGAGCAGGTCGTCGTAGGAGATCGTCGGGCCCGCCTTGGGCTCGAGCGCCTCGGCCGGGATCTCGAAGACCTGGGCGCGCACCCCGCCGGACATGAGCAGCGAGACGACGTGGTCGTCGGCCGGCTTGCGGACCTCGTCGCGGCACGTCGGGCAGACGAACGAGTAGTAGGACAGCGGCGCGTGGTTGCAGACCTGCAACGTGATGTCGGCGCTGGTCAGCTCGACTTCCCCGCAGCCCGGGCAGGACGCCTTGATCGTGGTCACGGCGGTGTCCTTTCGCACTCGCTGTCACCCTGATGGGTGAGTTCGATGACTGCATCGGCGGTGGTGCGAAAGTCCTTGAGTGCCGGTCGGCGCAACGTGACTAGTCACGAGGACCAACCCGGACCAACCCGGGCGTAGCGGCTCGGCTCAGCCCCCGTCGTACGCCGCAAGGGCGTCCGCGGCGTCGGCGCGCACCTGTGCGGCGAGCTCGTCGGGGGCGGCGACACGGCCGTGCGCGCCGAGCCGCAGCAGCAGCCGGCGGACCCAGCCGGTGTCGGGAGTGCGCAGGGCTACCCGCAGCCCGCCGTCGGGCAGCTCCTCGACCGACTCGCACGGGTAGTAGTCGGCGACCCACCGGGCGGCTGCGGCGAGCTCCAGGGTGACGAGCAGGTCGTCGGGCGCAGCGGTGAACACGCCGGCACTGAAGTCGTGCGGCCGTGCCTCCGCGGGCACCTCGGCGGGGACGTCGAGCAGCGTCAGGTCGAGCACGCGGTCGAGCCGGAAGAGGCGTACGTCCTCGACCCTCCGGCACCACGCCTCGAGGTAGGTGCGGCCGCCGGCCAGGACCAGCCGCATCGGGTCGACGTCGCGCTCGGTGGTCTCGTCGCGGCCGGGGACGTAGTAGGTGAGATGTATCCGCCGCCGCTCCTCGAGGCCGCGGGTAGCGACGGAGACGACGTCGGCCTCGCTCTCGACCGCCACCGCGACGCGGCCGGCCGGACCCGCCTCTCCCCCCACGGCGGACTCGACCTTCGCCAGGGCGCGGCGGACCGCGTCACTCGCGTCGACCCCGGGCACCTCCGCCAGCGTCCGCAGCGCCACGACCAGCGCGAGCGCCTCGTCGGCGGTGAGGCGCAACGGCCGGCTGATGGCGTCGGCGTTGTGCACGGAGACCCGGTCACCCTCGTAGACGACGTCGATCAGGTCACCCGGCCCGTGCCCGGGGAGGCCGCACACGAAGAGCAGGTTCAGGTCGGCCTCGAGCCGGGTGGGCGTGACCCCGAACTCGGCGGCGACGTCGGTGACCCGCTCCCCCGGGTGCGCGAGCAGCCACGGCACCAGCGCGAGCAGGCGCGGCAGCTGGTCGCCGGCGGCGGCCATCAGACCGCACCTGCGGCTGCCCGCAGGCGCCGGATGACGGCGTCGCGTACCTCCGCCGGCTCGAGGACCACGACGTCGGCGCCGTAGCCGGCGATCCACTCCGCGAAGCGGTCGGCATCGGCGTAGTCGTGGGTCACGACGTCCCAGCCGTCCGCGCTGCTCTCCTGCTGCGCGTTGCGACGCAGGTCGGCGGCGCGGCCGGCGCGGACCCGCAGGCGTGCGGTTGCCGCGGGTTCCTCGTGCGCGATGCCGGCGACCTCGCGGACCAGGTCGACGTCGGCGGGAGGCACGACGGCCCCCTCCGCGCCGACCGGTCGCACGTCCCCGGTGACCCGGCTGAGGCGGAACACCCGGGTCGCCCCGCGGTCGCGGTCGTGGCCGACGGCGTACCAGCGACCGCGCCAGCTGACGATGCCCCACGGCTCGACGTGGCGCTCGGCCGCGGCGGCCGCGCCCACCGGGCGGTACGGGAACCGGACGGCCTGACCGGCCCGCACCGCGGCGAGCAGCGGCGCGAACGCATCCTCGGTCGCCTCTACCCGCGGCTCGAGCGCGCCGCTGACCCGCCCGTCGGTCTCGATCCCGGCGGCCTGCAGCTTCAGCACCGCCCGCGACGCCGGCTCTGACAGCACCGCCGTCTGCCACAACCGGGCGGCCAGCCCGATCGCGGCGGCCTCGTCGGCCTCCAGCGCGATGTCCTGCAGCTCGTAGTCGCCCCGCGCGATCCGGTAGCCCGGCTCGTCGTCCCAGACGCTGTCGGAGCCGGTCTCCAGCGGGATGCCGAGGTCGCGCAGCTCCTCCTTGTCGCGCTCGAACATCCGCCGGAACGCCTCGTCGCTCGCGCAGTCGTCGTACTGCGGGACGGCGCGGCGGATCTGCTCGGCCGTGAGGTGCCGGCGGGTGGCGAGCAGGCAGATCACGAGGTTGAGCAGCCGCTCGGTCTTGCGGGCGGACACGGTTGGCCACGCTAGCGCGGGCCGGCCGGATCGCTAGCCTCCGACGCGTGATCCGGTGGCGAGCGGGGCAGGTGCGCGCCATCGCCCGTTCCTGGCCTGGTGCCGTCGAGCTGGACGTCGAGGTCGACGACGGGGTGATGCGAGCGCTGGCCTACCCCTCGCTCGTCGGGCATCCGGGCGTGGGGGACACGGTCCTGCTGAACACGACCGCTCTCGACCTGGGTCTGGGCACGGGCGGCTACGCCCTGGTAGTCGCGCTGCCCGAGCGGTTGCCATCCGACACGGACGAGCCCGGGCACCTGGTCAAGGCGCGCTACACGCCGATGCAGACGGTGGTGCTCGGCGTCGACGAGCAGGACTCGCCGCACCACCCGCTTCTCGCGGACGGCGACGACATCGCCGCGATGCCGGTCGTCGTCGCCGACCTGCACTCGGCTCTCCCCGCCGTGGTCGCGGGTCTGCGCGATCGCCGGCCGGACGCCCGCGTCGTCTACGTCATGACCGACGGCGGGGCGCTGCCGCTCTGGTTCTCGCGCACGGTGGCCGCACTGCGTGACGCGGGCTGGCTCGCCGGCGCGGTCACGGTCGGACAGGCCTACGGCGGCGACGTCGAGGCCGTGACCGTGCACACCGGTCTGCTGGCCGCCCGCCTGGTGCTCGGCGCGGACGTCGCGGTCGTGGCCCAGGGGCCGGGCAACCTCGGCACCGGCACGCGCTGGGGTTTCTCCGGCGTCACCGCGGGTGAGGCGGTCAACGCGGCGGCGGTGCTCGGCGGGCGCCCGATCGCCGCCCTACGGGTCAGCGAGGCCGACACCCGGGAGCGGCACCGTGGGGTGTCACACCACTCGCTCACGGCCTACGGCCGGGTCGCTCTCGTTCCGGCGGACGTCGCCGTCCCGTTGCTGGACGGCGACCTCGGCGCCCGGGTGCGAGAGCAGGTGGTCGCGTTGGGCGAGCGGCACCGGCTCGTCGAGGTCGCCGTCGACGGTTTGTACGACGCGCTGCGCGGGACTCCCGTCCCGTTGTCGACCATGGGCCGCGGGCTCGACGCCGATCCGTCGTACTTCCTCGCGCAGGCGGCGGCCGGGCGGCACGCCGCCGCGCTGCTCACATCGACGCGATGAGCTTGTCGACGCGTTCGTCGACCGCGCGGAACGGGTCCTTGCACAGCACGGTGCGTTGGGCCTGGTCGTTGAGCTTGAGGTGCACCCAGTCGACGGTGAAGTCGCGGCGCTTGTCCTGCGCCCGCTTGATGAAGTCGCCGCGCAGGCGGGCCCGCGTCGTCTGCGGCGGTACCGACTTCGCCTCGAAGACCGCGAGGTCGGTGCTGACCCGCGCGACCGCGCCCTTGCGCTCGAGCAGGTAGTAGAGGCCGCGGTCGCGGTTGACGTCGTGGTAGGCGAGGTCGAGCTGCGCGACGCGGGGGCTCGACAGCGGCAGGTTGTGCTTGGCCCGGTAGCGCTCGATCAGCTGGTACTTGGTGATCCAGTCGATCTCGCGGGCGACCGGGTCCAGGTCACCGGACTCGATCGCGGTGAGGGTGCGGCCCCAGAGGTCGAGCACCCGCTCCGCCGTCGCGTCGCCGCCCCGGCGCTGCACGAAGTCGTTGGCCTTGGCGTAGTACTCGAGCTGGATCTCCAGCGCGCTGGCCTCGCGACCGTTGGCGAGCTTGACCCGCCGCCGACCGGTCATGTCGTGGCTGATCTCGCGAATCGCCCGGATCGCGTTGTCGAGGGTCAGGTCGCGCATGACCACGCCCGCCTCGAGCATCCGCAGCACGAGGTCGGTGGTGCCGATCTTCAGCAGGTTCGTGGTCTCACTCATGTTGGAGTCGCCGACGATCACGTGCAGGCGGCGGAACCTCTCGGCGTCGGCGTGCGGCTCGTCGCGGGTGTTGATGATCGGGCGGCTGCGCGTGGTGGCGCTGCTCACGCCCTCCCAGATGTGCTCCGCCCGCTGGCTCACGCAGTAGACGGCGCCGCGCGGGGTCTGCAGCACCTTCCCGGCGCCGCAGATGATCTGCCGGCTGACGAGGAACGGGATGAGTACGTCGGCCAGCCGGCTGAACTCCCCGTGCCGGCCGACCAGGTAGTTCTCGTGGCACCCGTAGGAGTTGCCGGCGGAGTCGGTGTTGTTCTTGAACAGGTAGATATCGCCGGCGATGCCCTCCTCGCGCAACCGCCGCTCGGCGTCCATGAGCAGACCTTCGAGGATCCGCTCCCCCGCCTTGTCGTGCGTGACGAGGTCGACGACGGTGTCGCACTCCGGGGTGGCGTACTCCGGGTGGCTGCCGACGTCGAGGTAGAGCCGCGCGCCGTTCTTCAGGAAGACGTTGCTCGACCGGCCCCAGGACACGACGCGTCGGAAGAGGTAGCGGGCAACCTCGTCGGGGCTCAGGCGGCGCTGGCCCCGGAACGTGCACGTGACGCCGTACTCGTTCTCCAGCCCGAAGATGCGCCGCTCCACGCTGTCGAGCGTATGCGTGCAGGGGCCGATGCCGCGCGCCGCCACGCGCCGGGGCGCGCGCACGACCGGGTGCGACATAGTTGTGCGCGATTGCGTCGATGCCGCATGCCAGACGAAGCCGAGGAGAACAGATGGCCACATCCGACCGCGCTATCGAGGCGGGCGCGTGGATGCTCGAGAACGGGCACCGAGCCCTGCTCAAGGTAACCGGGGGGCGTTTCCCGCACCGGATCGCCGGCATGCAGACCGTCGAGCTCTTCACGACCGGGCGCAAGTCGGGTGAGCGACGATCGACGATGCTGACCGCGCCGATCCTCGAGGAGGCGCGGGTCGTGCTGGTCGCGTCCAAGGGCGGCTACCCCGACGACCCCCAGTGGTACAAGAACCTGGTGGCGAATCCCGACGTCGAGATCGCCGTGAAGGGCACCACCCGCAAGCTTCGGGCCAGGACCGCGTCGGCGGAGGAGAAGGCGGCCCTGTGGCCGCAGATCGTCGCCGTCTACAAGGGCTATGCCGGCTACCAGCGCAACACGAGCCGGGACATCCCCGTCGTCATCTGCGAGCCGGTCTCCTCCTAGCCAGACGCTCGGGCGCGGGCGGGCCGGGAGCGCAACCGGCTCAGACGGTCCAGCTCCGCCGACCCTGCGCCGTCAGCAGCCGGCCGAACTGCAACCCGGGGAAGTGCGCCGCCGCGACCGGCACGTCGGCCGACTCGAGCTCGCGGGCCAGCGCGACCCGCGTACGGCGGGCCAGGTCGGCGTCGACGTCGCCGATCGTGCCCCACTCGTCGTCGAGCAGCTCGACCGGGCAGTGCACGACGTCGCCGAGCAGCATCGCCCGCTCGGCACCTGACGACAGGACCAGGATGGTGCTGCCCGGAGTGTGGCCGGGAGCACGGCGCACGTCGATCCCCGGCAGCAGCGAGCCGTCGGCGTCCCACGTCTCGAGCCGGTCCTCGATCGGCGCCAGCTTGCGGGTCGCGCGCTCGTCGTGCGGGACGAAGTGCTCCCAGTCGGCGGCGTCGCAGCGGTAGGTCGCGTTGCCGAAGACCGGCGCGCCGTCGCGGGTCGCCCAGCCGGTGTGGTCGAAGTGCAGATGGGTGAAGACGACGTCGGTCACGTCGTCGGTCCCGACCCCGGCGGCCGCGAGGTTGTCGAGCAGCGCCCCGCCCTTGAAGACGCCCCGGTCGAAGACGCCGATGCCCGCGTCGACGAGGACCACCCGGTCCGCCGTACGCACCAGGAAGCCGCCGAGCGCCATCTCGAGCATCCCGTCGGCGGCGAGGAACTGCCGGTGCGGCTCCCAGTCGGCGTCCTCGAGGCCTCTGCTGCCCGGTGTCGCCGCCCCCCAGCGGAAGGCCTCGGACGGTAGGGCGCGGGCGATGCCGTCGACGACACCCTCGACCCGGATGTCTCCGACGTGGGTCGCGGCCGTCACTCGCCGGCCCGGACGAGGTCGAGCGCGCGCTGCCGGGCCGACTCCATGTCGTAGTGGCGCCGGGTGACGATGCGCTGGGCGAACAGCCCGCCACCGGCCTGGATGTTGGTGACGAACTTCCAGCCGCCGTAGGCGTCTGCGGTCAGGTCGCGGATCGTGTGGAACAGCCGGGTGCGGAACTCGCCGTCGACGCCGTCCATCGTGCCCATGTACTTGCGCACCAGCGGCCCGACCTCGGCGTTCTCCAGGTCGGCCACCGACGGCGCGGTGACGACCGAGCCGCCGGCGATGTCGTGCAGGTGGCGCACCATCAGGTTGTAGTTGGCGGCGCCGTAGTACTTACCGGCATTGGTGAACAGCTCGTCCGGGAACGCCGCGCCCTGGTCGCCGTAGTGGCAGTGCGAGATCGCCGCCTCCAGCGACGCGCGGATCAGCGTCGCGTGGATGATCATCTCGGCGATCTTCTCCTTGATGTGGGAGACGCCGGCCAGGCCGTTCGACTCCGACACCAGCTGCGCCAGGCCGACCAGCAGGTCGGCCTCGTCGGCCATCGCCGACAAGCCACCGAGCCGCTCCCAGAGTCCCAGGGCGTGGGCGAAGATCGCCGCCTTGCCGGTGTCGCCGTCGAGGATGACCCGGTGGCTGGGCACGAAGACGTCGTCGAAGATGACGAACCCCTCGGGGTAGGGGTCGCGGCGGGACACCGGGAACGACCGGTCGTCCTCGTGCCGCGGCGCGTACGACGTGTTGACGATCTGCACACCCGGTGAGTTGACCGGCACCAGGCAGCCGATCGCGTAGTCCTCCTCCCCCGGCTTCATCGCCTTCGTCGGGATGACCATCAGCTCGTGGCCGAGCGACGCGCCGGTGATGTGCAGCTTCGCGCCGCGGATCACGACGCCGTCGCCGGTGCGGTCGACGACGTGCGTGTAGGCGTCGGGATCGTCCTGCTTGGCCGGCGCGCGGCTGCGGTCGCCCTTCGCGTCGGTGATGCACTGCGTGATGCGTACGTCGCGCTGCTGCGCGTCGGCGACGTACTCCTCGATGTGCCGCACCATCTCGGTGCCGGCGTCGCCGAGCTGCCCGGCGGCCGTGGTCAGCGTCATGATCGAGGTGTAGGTGACGTGGGCCATCATTCCCGCCTCGTGCAGCAGCGGGATGTGGTCGCGCAGGTCCTCGGGCGAACGAGGGATCTTCGTCAGGGGGCTGACCGCGTCGGGCTCGGGCGAGTAGATGCGGTCGTAGCCCGCGGCCACCACGTCGACGGCCTTGCCGAGGATCGGGTGCTCGACGACGCTGGGCACGCGCGCGCCCTCGAAGAACGTCGCGCGGCCGTCGTCGAGGGACTGCTTGTACTGCTCGCCCGTCATCATCAGCAGGCACCTGCCCTTTCGGCTGCTCGCGAAGAGGTGGCGCCCACAATGGCGCACCGCCCGTATCTTGCGCCTCGGCCGCCGCGCACGAAAGGCGTTCGACGTCGCAGAGTCGCCGCAGAGTGCTGCCGCCGGCGTCCCCGCGTGCAAGGGTGGGGCCATGCTGTGGCGACGACTTCTCCGAATCCTGCGGATGCGGCGTGCACGAAAGCGCGGCTACTGAGATCACCGACGCGAAAGGGCTCGCATGGCCGACGGTCACGGCACCGGTGACGTCTCCTTCGACCTGACCGGCAAGGTCGCCGTCGTCACCGGTGGCAGCCGCGGCATGGGCCGGTCGATGTGTCTCGCCTTCGCCCGGCACGGCGCCGACGTGGTCGTCGCGAGCCGCAAGGCCGAGGCCTGCGTCGCCCTCGCGAAGGAGATCACCGATCTCACCGGGCGACGCGCCGTCGGGGTGGGCGCGCACGTCGGTCGCTGGGCGGACTGCGACCGGCTCGCGGCAACGGCGTACGACGAGTTCGGGCGGGTGGACGTGCTCGTCAACAACGCCGGGATGTCGCCGCTCTACCCGTCGCTGCCCGAGGTGACCGAGGACCTCTTCGACAAGGTCATCGGCGTCAACCTCAAGGGGCCGTTCCGGCTGGCATCCCTCATCGGTGCCCGCATGGCCGAGGGCGACGGTGGCTCGATCATCAACGTCAGCAGCATCGCCGCGGTGCAGCCGACGCCGACCGAGCTCCCCTACGCGACGGCAAAGGCCGGCCTGAACGCGCTGACCCTGGGCCTGGCGCGGGCGTTCGGCCCGACGGTGCGGGTCAACTGCATCATGCCCGGGCCGTTCCTCACCGACATCAGCAAGGCGTGGGACCTCGACGCCTTCCACGAGCGGGCGCAACGGTCGATCCCGCTGGGGCGCGGGGGCGAGCCGGACGAGGTCGTCGGTGCGGCGCTCTACCTGGCGAGCAGCGCGTCGAGCTACACGACCGGCGCGATCATCAAGATCGACGGAGGGGCGGCGTTCCCGGCCGCGTGATCACCCCATCGAGGGGTGGCGCCACGCGGTCGGCGGCACGAACGTCTCCTTGACCACGCGCGGGCTCACCCAGCGCAGCAAGTTCAGCGGCGAGCCGGCCTTGTCGTTGGTGCCGCTCGCGCGGGCGCCCCCGAACGGCTGCTGCCCCACCACGGCACCCGTCGGCTTGTCGTTGACGTAGAAGTTGCCGGCGGCGTAGCGCAGGACGTCGCTCGCCTCGACGATCGCTGCCCGGTCCGTCGCAAGGACCGATCCGGTGAGGGCGTAGGGCGCGGCGGTGGCCGCCTCGCGCAGCACGCCGGACCAGTCGGCGTCGTCGTAGACGAGGACGCCGAGCACCGGCCCGAAGTACTCCGTGGTGAAGATCTCGTGGCGCGGGTCGGTGCCCAGCAGCAGCGTCGGCTCCACGAACCATCCCTCGCGGTCGTCGACACCCGCGCCGGTGAGCACCTCGACGGAGGCATCCGCCCGGACGCGGTCGAAGAGATCGCGCAGCCGCCCGAACGACCGCTCGTCGATGACCGCTCCCATGAAGGTCGAGAAGTCGCTGACGTCGCCCATCGGGATCGCTCGGGTCTCCCCGACCAGGTCGTCACGCAGGTGCTGCCACAACGAGCGCGGGATGTAGGCGCGGCTGGCGGCCGAGCACTTCTGCCCTTGGTACTCGAAGGCACCGCGGATCAGCGCCGTGCGCAGCGCCGGCAGGTCGGCCGAGGGGTGGGCGACGACGAAGTCCTTGCCACCGGTCTCACCGACCAGCCTCGGGTAGGTGCGGTAGCCGTCGATGTGCTCGCCCACCGTGCGCCACAGGTGCCGGAAGGTCGCCGTCGACCCGGTGAAGTGGATGCCGGCGAGGTCCGGGTGCACGAGCGCGACCTCGCTGACCGCCGCGCCGGAACCGGTCACCATGTTGACGACGCCGGGCGGGAGGCCGGCCGCCTCGAGCAGCCGCATGGTCCAGTGCGCGGCGAGCTGCTGGGTCGGCGACGGCTTCCAGACCACCGTGGCGCCCATCAATGCCGGTGCCGTCGGGAGGTTGCCGGCGATCGAACTGAAGTTGAACGGCGTGATCGCGAGCACGAAGCCCTCGAGCGGCCGGTGGTCCATGCGGTTCCACGTGCCGGGTGACGACTCCGGCTGCTCGGCGAGGATCTGCCGGGCGAACGCGACGTTGAACCGCCAGAAGTCGGCCAGCTCGGCCACCGCGTCGATCTCGGCCTGCTGCACGGTCTTCGACTGGCCGAGCATGGTGGCGGCGTTGAGGGTGTCCCGCCAGGGACCGGACAGCAGGTCGGCAGCCCGCAGGAAGACCGCGGCGCGCTCGTCGAACGGCATAGCCCGCCAGGCGGGAGCGGCTGCCAGGGCGGCGTCGACGGCTGCGCGCACGTCCTCGCTCGTCGCCTCGTGACACGTGCCGAGCACGGCGTGCCGGCGGTGCGGTTGCACCACGTCGTACGCCGTGCCGCCGGCCATCCGATGCGCCCCGGCGATCGACATCGGCAGCGCGATCGACTCGGCCGCCATCTCCTTCAGGCGGGCCTGCAGCCGGGCGGTCTGCTCGCTTCCCGGCAGGTAGTCGTGCACCGGCTCGTTGACCGGCGGTGGTACGGCACTCAGGGCGTCGAACGCGGTCATCGGCGCACCCCTCTCGGTTTCGCCACCACCAGTGTGCGCCCGCGCCCGGGGTTCACAGGAGATTGACGGCCAGCCCCGCGCCGGCCGCCAGCAGTCCGACCCCGAGGCTTCCGACGACGTTGAGCAGGGCTGCCCCGCGGGCGCCGTCCTCGACCAGGATCAGCGACTCCCACGCCCAGGTGGACCACGTCGTGTAGCCGGCGCAGAAGCCGGCGGACAGCACCGCCGCGGGCGTCGCCGCCAGACCGTGGTGCAGCGTCAGCCCGGTCACCAGTCCCAGCAGGAACGACCCCGTGACGTTGACCGCGAACGTGCCCCACGGCAGCAGGGACTCGTGCCGGTGCTGCACGACCTGGTCGAGCAGGTAGCGGCACACCGCCCCTCCCCCGGCGGCGAGCGCGACCCCGAGGGCGGTGATCACGCCGCGCTCTCGTCCATGACGGCGGGACGGCCGGTGCCTCGAGCGGCGATCGTGCGGCCGGCGAGCAGGCCCAGGCCGGCGGCGAGCAGGCCGGCCACCGCACTGCCGATCAGGTAGCCGGCCGCAAGACCGGGGTGGCCGTGCGCGGCGAACCGGTCGGTGCTGGTGACGACCGAGGAGAACGTGGTGAAGGCGCCCAGGAAACCGGTGCCCACACCCGGTCGCAGGTACCAGCGCGGGCGCAGTGCCTCGAGCACCAGCACGAGCAACAGCGCCAGGGTGAAGGCGCCGGCGGTGTTGATGGCGAGCGTCGCCCAGGGGAACCGGTCCACGCCGGCCGGGGCGACACGCTCGATCTCGTAGCGGCTGATGCCTCCGAGCACGCCACCGATGTAGATGGCCGCCAGCACGCGGAGCCGGAACCGCGGCCAGCGCGGCCCCGGTGCGGGCGGCCCGGGCGGGTGCGGATGGTGCCGGGCGTCCTCGACGTCGTCGATGTCGGGGTCGAGCGGCAGATCGCTCAGGTCGTGCAGGTGCCGGTGCGCAGCAGCGTCGGCGCGGTCGTCGCGGTGCACCGGGGCAACCTCCTACCCGTCGGGTAGGGACCGTTGGCCGCGGGCTGCGACGGTTGACGGCGGGCCCCACCGCCGTGACGCAGCGCTCAGGATATCGCCGTGGGCGGGCGGCGGGCCGACACCGCGGCGGCGGCGACCGCGACGACGGCGAGCACGCCCGCGGCCACGGCGAAGCCGCGGCTCGACCCGGCGATGCTCAGCGTCCCGGAGGGGCCCGCGGCCGCGGAGTAGACGAGCGCGATGACTGCGACGCCGAGCGCGGTGCCCACTCCTCGCGTCATGTTGAGGATGCCGCCGGCCGAACCCGCTTGGTACGACGGGACCGTGCCCATGATCGCCGCGTTGTTCGCCGGGGTGAACAGCCCCAGACCGAGCCCGGCGACGCCGAGGGCGACCACGACGGCCCAGAGCTGGTTGCGACCGACGGACAGGCCGACGAGCGCAACGGCCGACAGCAGCATCCCGGCGACCGTGAGCGGTCGGGCGCCCAGCCGGTCGGCGGCGCGGCCCGCCAGCGGTGCCACGGTCGCGAGGCCCACCGGCAGGGTGGTGAGTGCCAGCCCGGCCGCCCCGGGTTGCAGGTGGTGGTGCGCCTCCAGGAAGAACGGCGTGACGAACAGCACCCCGAACAGCAAGAAGTAGCTGAGCAGCCCGCTGCCGATGCCCGCGGAGAAGGCCGTACGCCGGAACAGCGCCGGGTCGATCATCGGCGCGGGCGTGGTCAGCTGCCGGCGTACGAACAGCACGGCGAGGAGCGCGGCGGCGGCCAGCAGCCCGACGACGACTGTGGACAGCGCCGCCGAGTGCTCCGCCTGCGACAGCGCGAGCAGCAGCATGGTGACCGCGGGGGCGAACAACGCGAGTCCGAGCCAGTCGAAGGGTGCCGGTGCCGCGCGGTCACGCGTGCGCGGCAGCAGGAACCACCCCGCGACGGTCCCGATCAGCCCGACCGGTGCGTTGACGAAGAAGATCAGCCGCCAACCGCCGAGGCCGACGAGCAGGCCGCCGACGGTCGGACCCAGCGCGAGCCCGACCGCCTGCGCGGCTCCCTGCACGCCGATGCCGCGGCCGAGCATGCCGCGCGGCATCGCGAGGGTGATGAGGGCCACCGAGTTGGCCTGCAGCATCGCCGCGCCGATCGCCTGCACGACGCGCAGCACGTCCAGGCTGACGAGGTTGGGGGCCAGCCCGCAGGCCACCGAGGCCAGCGAGAAGACCACGAACCCGTAGACGTAGAGCAGCTTGCGCCCGGCGACGTCGGCGAGCCGGCCGATCGCCGGCACCGTGGCGATCAGCGTCAGCAGGTAGGCCAGGGCCACCCACTCGACGGACCCGATCGACGCGTGGAACTCCTTGCGCAGCGCCGGGAAGGCGAGGGTGACGATGCTCGCGTCGAGCTGGCCCATGAAGGCGCCCACGCAGACGGTGCCGACGACGAACCAGTGGGCGTCCGGCCGGTTGCGAATGGCGTCCGGGCGCGCAGCCTCGGTCAGCGTGAACACCCGCACCCTGGCATCTTCCCGCCCCCGCCCGGGCAGGGCCCCAGTGACGTGAGGCCGGCACCCCACGTGTCGGGTCGAAGTCCTGAACAGGAGGGATGTCAATGCCTGACCGCGTTGCGGACGCCTGGGGCGAACGAGCGCCTTTCGGGCGCGGCGGCGACCGGCCCGTCGACGTCGAGCGGCGGTGCGCATGACGGCACCCGCCCCCACCCCTGCGCGCAAGCGGGCCGCGGCTGCGACGCCGCCGGCCACCGACCCGTCGCCGGCGGCGATCACCCGCATCGTCGTACGCCCCATCGCGACCCCGATCTCGCTCGGCTTCCTCGGGCTGGCGGCGGCGACGTTCGTGGTGAGCGGGCTGCAGCTCGGCTGGATCAGCCCGCTCCAGAAGCCGTTCGTCGGGCTCATCCTGATGTCCTTCACGGCGATGTTGCAGCTCGTCGCGACCGTCTACGGCTTCCTCAGCCGCGACTCGGTCGCCGCGACCGGCATGGGCGTGCTGACCGGCACGTGGTTCGCGGTCGGGCTCGTCTACTACGTGAGCCCTGCCTCCGCGACGACCAGCGGCGGCCTCGGGCTGCTGCTGCTCGCCAGCGGCACCGCACTGCTGGTGCCCGTGCTCGGCGCCCTGGAGACCAAGGTGCTGGCCGCCGTCGTGCTCGGCACCGCTGCGGCTCGCTTCTTCGTCACCGGCGCCTACGAGATGAGTGGCTCGAGCACGTGGAAGGCCACCGCCGGCTGGCTCGGGCTCGCGCTGTTCTTCCTCGCGGTGCTCGCCGCGTTCGCGTTCGAGATCGAGGACACGAAGCGCAAACCGCTCGCCGCCACGATGCGACGCGGCAAGGGCAAGAAAGCCCTGGCCGGCAGCGTGCAGGACGAGGTCGCGCACGTGCACGAGGAGGCCGGCGCCCGCGAAACCCTCTGAGACCGGCGCAGGCCGGTGCCGTCAAAGCGTGTAGAACGGCGTGAAGCCGATGCCGGCGATCGCCCACATCGACGCCGCGCAGACGCCGAGCGTCACCCGCCAGGACCATCGCCGCTGTGGCAGCGCGGCGAGCACGATGACGAGCGGAAAGATCGCGGCGCAGTAGCGCGGCAGCGAGTGCAGGCGCGCCGACGTCAGTGACGCGACCACCATCGCCGCGGACCACCACACGTAGCGCGCCGGCAGCAGCCGCACCGAGAGCGCCATCAGGAGCAGCACGACGGCGACGATCACGATGTTGGCCCGCCAGTCCAGCCCGCCGTGGGAGTTGGCGGTGAGCCCGGCCAGCGGGCTGGCGAAGAACCCGCCTCTCATGCCGGGCGTCGTCTGGGCCGTGTAGGGCAGCAGGAAGTCGCCGAAGCGCCACCACACCCAGCCGCAGTAGGCAATCGTCCCGGCGATGGGCGCGAGGGTCACCACCGTCGAGCGGGAGCGGTCGCGCGCGCCGCGGGCGGTGACGAGGCTGCACGCGCCGGCCACCGCGAGCAGCGGGCCCGTCGGGCGGGCCAGGCCCGACAGGAGGCCCAGGCCGGCCGCCCACCAGGCACGATCGCGACGCAGCA
>Ga0207652_10001017_pt1 | contig 25822 bp, 43 predicted proteins | sample KBSC63BmetaG_FD_184334 | JGI IMG/M metagenome (GOLD analysis project Ga0207652, IMG submission 184334) | Corn rhizosphere microbial communities from Kellogg Biological Station, Michigan, USA - KBS C6-3B metaG (SPAdes) (version 2) | ecosystem: Host-associated > Plants > Roots > Rhizosphere ... | reverse complement strand
GTCAGGACGTTGAAGCGGCGGAACTCGATCGACTTGCCGCCGTTGCGCGGCAGCGGTCGCGGCTGGCCGAACTGGCCATGCACCAGCACCGGCAGCGCGCGCTCCAAGAGCTGGCGCGAGTAAAAGGTCTTCATCTCCTCAGAGATGGCAGAGGTTCCCGTCGTCTGCGTGGTTGGCATGTGGGTTTATCTCCTATGGGCGCACAACCTCACCGCGCATGATGCGCTGGGTGAGCTTGTCGAATTCGTCTTTCGAGAGGTTGGCGGTATCGAGGCGCGTCGCCCCGCTACTCGCCGGGTTGCTCCCGCTGCCGATATTGGCGCCGGTCGCATTCGCCTTGAACTCGGGATATTCGGCCAGCACAGCCTTGAGCGCCGCTTCGAGGGCGTCGGCCTCTGGTTCGCCGGCGTCGGTGATCGTCACCTCGGACAGATCAGCCAGGCGCATCGCGGCATTGACGCGCTCGGGTTTGAAGCCGAGTTCGAGCGCCTTGACCTTGGCTTCGGCGCGGATGATGCGCTGGTTGGCGGCCTCGGTGGCGGCTTGCGCGGCTTTGGTCGCGCTGTCCTTTTCGGCCTTGAGACGTTCGGTCTCGGACATGGCCGCCTGTGCCGCCTTGTCTTCGAACTCCTTGCGCGCGGCCTCAGCGGCCTGGCGCTTGGCCTTTTGAACGATGCGATCGACTTCGGCCTGCGATAACGTGCGTTCACCGGCTGCATTGGTCCCAGCGCCGTCCTGGGTCTGGTTATCCTCGGTCGTTTGATCGTTCGTCTCAGCCGTCGTCTCTTCGGCCATGTGTGCTGTCCTTCCGTTTTCGGGCCGTCGCCCATGACCGGCTAGCCGCCGTGGCATATGACAAAACCGGCCGCCGTGGGCCGGTTACGGTGGAGATGGGCGGAATCGAACCGCCGTATCCGATCAGCGCACTGGCACCGGTCGGGCGTTCCTGGCATCCCCATCAGGACGCGGCATTGAGCGCCTGTCCTGCATCACGATAGAGGCTTTGCAGCTCTTGATAGCGCTGGCTATTGGCCGCCTTCATGCGCCGGAATCCGGCCAGCGTCGGCGCGTCATTGGGCAGCCGTTCACGGTAACGCTGCCACTGGTTGAAGTCCTGATTGGCGGCCCGTTTCCGCGCCTGTCCGTTCGCGAAGGCTTGCCGCTCGGCTTCGAGCCGTGGGTCAACATCGAAGGACTGATTCGAGCGCGCGATATCACCGTCGAGATCATCGGCGAAGACTTCGACGTAGGGCATGACCACATGCGAGCAGCGCGGGTGGATATTGGCATAGCCCGCGCTGAAGACGGTGGTCCAGAGCGGCGGAAAGCGCCGATCCTGACCGCTGATTGAATAGACCCGGCCCTGATAGGGTGCGCAGATATTGCAGGTCGGGAAGTGCGAACTGACCTGCACCAAGTCATAGCCGAGGCTCGTCAACTGGTTCATTGTGCCGTGATTGGTGGCTTCGCGCGTCGATGAGCGGACCACCATCTCAGAATAGCTGTCAAGTCGCCAGTCCCGGCCGGCACGATCAGTGAAGGCCGTTACGCCCTTGTCTGCGAGTGCCGTTTGCAGCGCCTTGGCTGACTGTGGGATCGTGCGTCCGGTCGCGACCTTTTGCGCCACGGTATCGAGCGAGACTTGCCGGAAGAGATCGTTCACCGAGCGGCCCATGGTGGCCGTGGCGCCGGTCAGATCGCCGTACATGTTTTGGGCCAGAATCTCGACCGCTGTACGGTGTATGCCGGTCATCGATGAAACGGCCACGCCCTCGACGCCCGCCGCGCTCAGACCCGAAATCGCGGCCTGCATGCCTGCCTGATAGATGGCCGGCACTTGCTGTTCGATCCAGCTCTGCGCCTGACTATCCAAGCCGCGTAGAATGTCTTCGATGTCGGCTTGGAGTGCCTGATAATAGGCGGTGGAGCGATCGGCCTGAGCGGCGGCGATCAGGTCATCGAGAATCCGCAGATAGGCCCGCTGGTATGTTTGAATTAGCAGATCCTGCGGGCTGCGATACGTACTCACTCAGTGGCCGCCAATCGCCATCATCAAGCCGGAACTGCGCATGCGTCAGATTCGCGATACCCATCTCGGCGAACGCCTGACGATCGGTTATCTCACCGCGCCGGACCTTGCGCTCCAGCTCCAGCCGTTTGGCCTGGATTGCCTGCATTGCCCCCGGCGTTATCCGGAAGTCCAGTTTGACTGGCTTGTCCTTGGTCGCCTTGCGTGCCATCGTTCGGTCCTCCAAAGCGCAGCCGGAGATTGGGCAGGCCACCCATCGCGCCGGCGCTGCTTGCCTCTTCCTCGTCAATGCGGTCGATTTCCTCTTGGGTTTCAGCCTCGGTGCTGTTGTCCAGCCGACGCAGGGCCGAATAGGTGGAGGTGAGCCCGGCGCCCTTGCGCGCCACCTCGATCGTGGTCATCTCCTGTGGGTCTTCGGGCAGGCCATCACGCCAGCGAATGGTGATGTCTTCCAGCGCGACTTGCGTCCCACTGGCCGCGCCTTCGAGTTCGAGCGCCGTCTCGATCACTTCGCGCAAGGCCGGTTCGAGTCGGAGCCGGACGCGATTGACCTTGGCCAGCGGCGCCATCATGAGCCGTCGCAGTGCTGAGCCGCTCGTCACCAGTCCGGCGTCCATCTGGCCGAAGGCGGCCGGGGAGGTTTCCGAGACGATGTAAAACTGCTTCATCAGCGCGTCGATCTCTTGAAACGCCGCGTCGATCTGGCCATCCCAGGTGATGTAACCGGGGATGTTCTCACCGTCTTCGGTCGGGTAGTAACTGCCGCCGCCCACGAACTCGGCATCGCCCGTGGTTGGGTTGATGCGGACAGCATCGGCCGGGCCGTACATGCTCGGATCGGCATGCTTATCAAGGATGCGGCTGATCTGAGCGACCCGTACCTCAATCTCCTGAATGATCGTAATCAGGTCGCTATAATCATCCATGCCATAGTAGGAGTCCGTCGTGCGCAGCCCGACAACCGGGATGACCAGAAAACCATCGATGCGGGTCTCTTCGACCTCTTGCACATCCGGAAAGAACTCAGCCAGCGGCACGGCGGCCTTGATCTTGCCGTCTTCGAGGCGATAGAGACGATTCTCGATCGAGCCTTTGGAGTGGATTTCCGTTCGCAGGTAGGTCGTGATTTTCTTGCCGATGACGCCTTGTGTCTCAACGTCGAATGTCCAGGCCAGGACGTGGTATTGCACCTGCTTCAGGTTGTTGAGACTGACGACCGGGAACCACATCGACGGCGGCTGGCCGTCGATGCGCGCCTTGCCGTTCTCTAGCGTGACCTTGAACAGTCCGTCACCATAGCGACTGATATCGAGCACCACCTCATAGGCGGTCATGACAAACATGGTTTCGAGGATCAGGCGCTCGACGCGCTTTTGAATGTCCGAGTCCTCTTCGCCCGCGATAAAGGCCGGCGGCTCACCGAGCAAGAGATCGGCCCAAACCGTCGATAACCGCTTGAAGGCGTTGAAGATCATCTCCAGCGCCGCGAGATTGTCCTGACGGAGCAGGCGCACCCAGTCGTTGAACACGCGCTGATGCTCGCCGCTCCAGAGATCCTTGTTCTTGCGATAGGTATCGAGCCGTTCGCGCTCGCAAGCGGGTGGCCAGGGCTGCCCGATATCCAGAAAGGAGAGATCCGTGAGCATGTCGGACATTGCGCCTCTTTATGCCGCCCGGCTGGTACGCCGGCCTAATAGCCTCATCACCGCATAGCGTTCCGCGTCAACCGCGTGGTCATCGCGTTTGATCGGTCGATCCTCACCACGCTCTTGCGCCTTGGGATCCCATGCATAGCCGTAGATCTGTTCAATCAGGTTGGTACATGACTCATGGATCTTGAGCCGGTCGTTGGCGAGCGCCGCCGCCATGACCCGAATGCCATCCACCACGCTGTTATCAGCATCATGCACCCGGGCCACACCGGCCTTGCGCATGGCCAGCCGGAACGATGCGGCCGACGGGTCGATCTCCCACGATTGCGGGTAGAGATCCGACGCCCAATCGGTCAGGTCAGCCACGTATTCGGCGTCGGTCTTCTGGCGCCCGGACTTGCGCGAGTCGTAGTAGTATTCGCGGGCTGCCGTGACGAGGCCGCCGCTCACGATGTTGAGTTCGGCCGCCGTCGCGTTGCCCGTGCCGTAGTCCGTGCCCACAACGGCCGTCGTCCAGAGCTTCGGATCGGGGAGCGTATTGACGACGTGGCGCTCGGCATCGAACATGTCGAAGATGGCGCCTTCAGCTGCAACCCACAGGCCCAAGATGAAGCGCTTGAACCAGAGGCCCGTATATTCGCGTTTGAGCGCGGCGACGTAGGCCGGATCGAGCGTCAGGTTATCGTCAAGCGTGAAGTGAAAGACGGCGATCTCTAACTCGTCGGCACGATCGACATACTCTTTCTTCAGCCAGTGGTACGGGCTGTCCGGGTTGGTCGTAAAAAACGCCGATGCACCGCGTACCGAGAGGCGAATCATCACCTGCCGGAAAACTTCAGCCGGCCAGAGCGTCACCTCGTCACCATAGGCGCCGGCGAGCGTGAGACCGCGAATCTTGCCCTCAGCCTTGGCATCATTGGCGCCCGATATCAAAATGCGCCGGCCATAGAGGCTGGCCTGGCCGGTGCCTCGGGTGTACTTCCAGCCACGCGGCCCGACGATATCGGCGATCGGGTTCAGGATGTTGCGTTCGAGCGTCCTCTCGGTCTTGCCGAGCATGAGCAGTTCGCCGTTTTGCGGGGCTGTTCGGACATATTCGAGCCAGCGCAGAATTGACGAGATGGTTTTGCCGGAACGTACCGCGCCTTCCCAGAGGTTGATGCGAGCCGTGCTATCGGCTATCGAATTGATCTGCGCGTCCGAAAAGTCCCCAAACTCAAACCGCGCCACTGTCCATGATCGCCTTCACCAGTTCAGGATTGCGCTGGAGTGTATCGACCAGAGCCGGCGTAAGCGCCGTGATGGTGGTCTCGTCGAGGCCATCCGCTAAGCGGCTATCGAGGTCGATATAGTCGAAGATGGCGTGCAGCACCTCGTGCATGAGCACGGTAATCATCCGGCTCTCGGTGGTGTTCGGGTCGAGCGTAATCCGGTGCGGCTGATAGGTGATGCGACCATAGGTTCCGGTCGCTTCGCTGATGCGTTGATCCTCTTCAACCGGGTAGATATACGGCCCGACGCGTACCTCACTCGGCAGGTTCATCCTGTTCCTTCCGCGTCGCGCGTTGGTAGACGCGATATTGATCGCCATGCGCCGTAATCTCGACCTCATCGCCCATATCAGCGACCACTTCAGCCGGAAGATGGAAGAACTTGAGCGTGGCGCATACGACATCACCGGGAGCGGTGTGCGACCATTCGACCGAGTAGACGCCTTCAACCGGCTCGCCAGTTTCGGCGTGAACGACGCGCGTGCCGATCGGTGTGCCATCACTCAGGATTTTGATCTTCATCATCCCGTTCCTTCCCGGCCCGGCGCATATCCCGCACCTGGCTAAAGATCGCAACCAGCGCATCAAACGAGCTATCGGTGCCATCCGTGGCCGATGCCATGAGCTTCGCGATCACGCCCTGCTTGGTGGCCTGTACGCGCGTCAGTGCCAGTTCAATGCGCTGAATCATCAGCGTGGTCGCTTCGCTGTGCGTCTCGCGCCAGTCGGATGCGCCGACCGCTTCCATGCCTGCGTGATGCGTCTTGCGCACCTGGATGAAATCGATCTTGGCCAGCTTGGCGATGCGCTGCATCATGCGACGCTCGCGAATCTCCAGCAACTTGAGTTCGTTGACCAGCGGCGCGATACCCTCGGTGTCGATTTCATGCCACAGGGCGCGCTCTTCATCGGTCAGGGTGTCATAGGCGATATGCTCGCGTGCGCCGGTCACCAGCGCCCGTTTATTGCCCTTCGGTGCGGGTTTGCCGGGATTGGTGGGGTTGGCGCCATGCAGACGGCAGACGGTATAACCCGGCACGGCGGGGAGCTTGCAGCGCTCGCCACTCCGCTTGGATTTCGCTTTGCAGCGCTCGCGCTTCTCAGTGGCCATAATGGATTAGGTTCCTGTGCGAAACGCAGCCAGCATGCGCGGCCCATCGACCAGCGCGTCATAGACACCGATCGCCTTCTTGCGCCTCGGGAAGAGGATCACGCCCGGCATCTCCGGTGTGGCTGGCGTAAAGCCGAGCTGCTTGGAGTAGCGAGAACTGCGCAAATAGGTCCCGGCCTGGCCGATGAACGTGGACTTCTGGCGAATGTGCGTGGTCTCCATGGCGGAATCGTGGGTATGGCCCGTAAAAACCACGTCCGCATCGCCGTGGAAATCATTGAGCCGTTTGCCCTGGTGCGTCTTGTTGAAGGATGAGCGCATGCGGAACTGATGGGCGGCCAGAATCCGGTAGGTGATGCCACCCAGCACCACGTTGATGAAGCCAAACGCGCCCATATAGGGAACGCGAAGCCGCTTGGCAAAATAGGCCATGGGATCAAAGTCGTCCGAGTTCAATGACCAGTGCTCATGGTTGCCGATAATCATGGCCAGCACCTTCTCAGCACCGAGGTAGGCCGTGGCGTCGTGGATCAGCTCCTTTTGCACCCGAACCGGCGTTAGCTGCTCGTGGCTCATGCCGCGCGACGTGACGCTCGTCACCACGTTATCCATCAGATCGCCACCGAGCACGGTATAGACGCCCGGCGTGTTGCGGATGGTTTCCAGGTCGGTACGCAGCTTCGACATGAGGCAGGACGTGTGTCCGAGGTGCCAGTCGGAGCTAAAGACCACCAGCACCGGCAGATCGTCGGGCAGATCGATCGTCACCTCGTCACGCTCGGTATTGAGCGCATCCATCTGCCGCTGCACGCCCTCAAGCGCGTTCCACATGCCGGAATCGAGCGGCGCATCGGCCGGGATATTCCAGATGGGTTGTTTCAGTTCAGGCAGTTCGGCCGGGGTCTCGTCCTCTTCGGGCAGCGGCGCCGACCGGCGGCCAGGGCCGGGGATGTTGCGCTCGCGGCGCACGCGAAGGATGGTGTCTTTCGAGCGACCAATGAGGCGCGCGGCCTCAGTGGTAGTGTGCTCACGCAGGATACGCAGTTCAGCATCGGTCGGTGCCCAACGTGGTTGCGGCATGCGTATCCAATCCGTGAGCAAGCAAAACCCCCGAGTCGTCAACGGCAGAGCGCCGTGATGGAAACTCGGGGGAATACGCGATATTGGCGCCGATCACTCGACGCCTTTACCTGGCCACCGAAGCGACCAGGGGGATGATTGTGGTCGAGCGCGTCTGGTTTACAAGGCCAGACGCGCCCTCACGTTCGGCCCGAGGGATCAGCGCGAGAATGTGAATAAAATCAGTCGCGATCCTCGGACCTTGTGCGCATGGGTCGAATCGAACGGCCACCCCCGGCCACATCGGCCGGCGTCCTGCCTTTAGACGACATGCACTGCCACGCTTCGTCATGGCCACGAGCCGACTTTATGGCGCCTTCCAAGCTCGGCTAACACTCGGTGTGCGCATGGCAGGACTCGAACCTGCGACCGTGGCTGTTGAGACCGTCCGCTCTACCACTGAGCTACATGCGCTGTGGCCCGGCATCAGGGCCATGCCCAGTCAATAAAAAGGTCGGTGTCCCTGATCGGTACCGCCCCGATGTCGCCGGTGCTTGTTCAAGGCCCCGGTGTTCTTTCTATTTGAACTACAGAGACGACCGCCGGTTTCCCGCGAGATTTCTTCGCACCGATCTTTACCGGCAACGTCATGCCAAGGCTTTACAACCCGGTCGGGGTTGGGTGTATTTGGACACCGTCCGTGGACCCACGAGGATTCGAACCCCGAACCATCGCCTTGCAAGGGCGCCGCTCTGCCGTTAGAGCTATAGGCCCGTGTAGGGTGGGCCGGTCCTGCCCCGGCTAAGCATCAGGTAGGCGTGAAGTGACGCCTCGTTTTAATCGGGAGGGACTGAATCGAACAGCCCCCTTGCCAACCACATGGCGCGTGCTACCACTGCACCACCTCCCGTTGACAACTCCCTGATGCGCGATTCGCGTGTCATATAGCCACGCCGCCACCCTAGAGCTTCCGGTAGGCTTCGAACCCACAACCCGCTGTTTACAAAACAGCCGCTCTGCCAATTGAGCTACGAAAGCAGGCATCGTGCGTTCCTCACACTCTCAGTATAGCATGACTTTTGCATCTGTCAAGTCTCTCTGTAGAATCCGTTGATTCTGTAATTCTAGCACCGCTCAGCATGCCAGGAGCGCGGGCCGCGCCAGCCGAGTGACCGCGCCATCTCGCGTGCGGCCTGTTCGCAGAGCCAGCCGGCGTCGCGTTGCGGCATGGCCAGCGCATCGGCAATCTGATCGATCGGTACGCCATAAATCGCGAACAGGCAGACAGCCACAAAGGGCCGATCGGGCAGCATCCGTAAGGCGCGCTCAAGATCGGCCAGCTCGTCAATTTGATCCTCTAGCGCGACACCTGAAACGGTGCGCTTCTGATGTTGCTGTCCGAGGTGTTCCGGCGTGCTGAGCGGCAGACGCAGATAGGGCAGCAACGAAAGCCCATGAAGCACGCGGCGTGGCGTATAGTCGTTCTCAGTGGTCATCGTCGTCCGATCCTATGGCCTCGACAGCCATCCGGTACGGGCAGTTCTCATCGTGCGTCTCAAGCGTGGGCATCTCAGCAGATGACCATTCCGCCCCACAGAGGGTGCAGTAATAGACGCCCGGCGTGCTCACCGTAATCGGTTGTCTCTTGGCCAGTGCCTCGACGATGGCGCGCAGCGCGAGGTAATCGGTCAGGAGTTGCGCCTGAACATCGAGCGGGAACGATCGCTGAAGCTTCTTGGCTTGCGCATTGAACGCCGCGCTGCGTGCGGACAACTCGCCACCGGTAATCATCGCGGGATTCCAGTCGCGTCGTTCGCGCAATCGTTCGGCCTCCCGAACATCGGCAAGTATCCGCTCCACCCGCACCTTGTCGATCATGATGGCTGCTCGCTCTCATAGGTCCGTCCCTCAAGATCGTCCGAGAGCACGCCGTCACGCAGCCAGCCGTGATAGCGCATGTGTTCGGGCGCCATGACGTTGATCGACGGGTGCACCGTGACATTCGGTGGCGAGCCGCTTATCTGCCAGTGCGTGCCGTCGATTGCGATGTTGTCCTGACTAAAGATGGCGCCACCGGGCAGCGTTACCATCCAGACCGTCGCGCCGTCGAAGCCGACACCAAACCACATCGCGCCGGGGCGCTCAGCGTCTGCACTGTCGCCTGTGGTCAGGAAGCATGGGTAGGACATAGACCCCTCCTCACTCCTCGCTCCGTTCCGCCCGCGCCCGATGCCGCAGAGCCATCAGCGTGAATAGGCGGGTCACCGGGACATCAACTGCCAGAAGCACCTCAAAAATCTCGACGCGCAACCAGCCGTCATACGGGAATCGAGCACTCGGATCATCAGCCGCCTCACCGAGGGCAGCGCGTTTCGCTTTTCCGAACCAGTGTCGCGTGATCTCCTGTTCGACATCGCGCCAGACTTCGGGCGGCTGTCGGAGACAACGCAAAATATCCATCGGTTTCGTCTGTTCAATCGCATGGAGGTTATTCATTCTCCCTCGCTCCGTTCCGCCACCATGGCCCGAATCGCCGTCGATTCCTGCACGGCAGGCGGCTCTTGCCAATGCCCCATATCAAGCGCGACAAAGGGGTAGAGTTGCTCGATGATCTGCTGGATAACTCCGCCCGCCAGGGGTACTGGCTTATCATTGACCGACGCCGTATTGACCACCGTTGTCGGTCCGCTCGGCTGCTCAGCACTCATCGGGCACCGCCTCGCCTACCAACGCCTTCGCCTGACTGATCACCTGTTCATCGTGCCGAAATTGCTCCGTCGCCCAGTCGCCGTTGATCGGGTCATATCCGCCAGACTCGCAATTGTGGTCGTACCAGGCTTCCGCCATTGGCAGCAGCTCTCGAATCTCCGCGTCCCGCTCGGCGATGACCGCGCGGAGGCGGATTAGTTCCTCGTAATATTCAGCGACCAGACCATGAGGCAGCTTGACGTTGCCATCCGTATCCCAATCCAATGGGTCATAGGCCAATTCATACAGGTCCAGGATCCGCTCCTCGCTCATCGGCTCCACGCGGGCGGCCGGCGTCTCGTCAGCGCTCATTCGGGCACCGCCTCTCCGGCCAATGCCTTGCGCGCTGATTCCCATGCGGCGTCCAATAGCCACAATCCCGGGCATCGAGGGCCATTCTGAGCTTCAGTGACGGCTTCGATACTTTCGAGCCAGGCACGCAGGCGTTCGACTTCGGCGCAGAGCCTCAACACGCCATATTCGAGAACGGAGCGCTCCAACATCTGCCCGTCGGCATAGGCGATGATTTCGTCTTCGCGTTGCTCATGCCGGTGATCTGGCTGATCGACGCAGGGGCCGGTCACGTAGACATCATCTCGTTCAATGCTGTAATCGCTATCGGGCGTGAACTCGCGATGCACGGTCAGCGCGCCGTCGCAGATCTGGCAGAACGCTACGCGTCCCGACACGTGCTCGCGAAGCTCGTCAATCAGTTCAGTGATCGACGGTACAGTATCCGCATCATCAAGGGCCGTCGTCTCGTCAGCGGTCATTTCGCGCCATCCGATCCGTACGGCTTGGTGTAGTGGCTGAGCCGTAGCACGACGTCCTGCACCCATTTATCGTCCATGTGAATGGGGATCACGATCTGTGGCTCGGCATGTTCGATCAGTGGGTGATCGCGTTCCACCAGCTTGCGGCTTGCCTCTTCCAGTTCCTGCTTCAGCGCATCGATTCTGTGGCCCTGGCGCTTTGCAAGTGCCGATAGCTCTTCGCGCTCTGCCTTCATAGACCTGATCTGATCCATCAGTTCGACCTCAGATAGTGTCGTCTTGTTCTCGCACGCCTGGTGATAGAGTCCATTCACGGTATCGAGTTGTTCGCGCAAGCCCTCGATGATCTTGCGTTGACGATCATTCAGATGCAGCACCGTCTCGACCTCGCCATGCTTCTGACGGATAGCGCGCCGCTGATTCGCTATACGTTGCCCGAGCCACTTGACCGTCTCACGCGCCTCGGTCAGCTCATCGCGCAGTTCTGCGTTCACCTTGCGCCAGCGCTTGCCGTCGTCCTGTGCGCATTGACGAGCGAGTACGGCCTCGTCACGCTGTTTGATGTACCCGATCATCTCCTCGGAGAGCGCGAGCGCCTGTGCGGTGCAGACCGCTTTCCAGTCAGTCGGTGGTGCATCAGTCTCGACGCGATCCATGACAACCCGCGCGCTAAACGTAACGGAATCTCCTAAGCGTGCCATCAAAAGACCCCTTCCACACCCAGCACCGACCCGCGCTCAGCAAGCTCCGCCTTCAGCCTGTCATTCTCGTCAATCAGCTCCTTGCGCCACTGCATGACCTTGACCAGATCGCCCTCTAAATCCTCCTTGTCGCCCTTCAGCCCCTCGTTCTCTTCGCTCAGACGGGCGATCGTCGCATGCGCCTCGTCAAGCTCCGCATAGAGCTGGTCGATGTAGGTGTTGACGAGGGTTTGCAGCGTGTCGCGCGGGATGCGTCGCGGGTCGATGGTGATAGTCATGGCCTGCCTCCTAGTCCAGATGCTCCAACGTGATCGCTTCGAGATTCCGCACCGGCATGAACACGAGCGAACGCCGGCCGGTGCTGTAATCGACGTACGAGAGCAGGACCACACCCGGCACATCCGACTCCTCGATATCAACCGCGCCGGTGACATCCGTGCTAATCAACACGTCGCCGGGCGTCGCCATCGTGCGCACCGTGAGCCGCCAATGGTTATCGATGATCGGTTCTGACTCCTCATCCATGGCTCATCTCCCCTTGATGCTCTGGCGCACCTGGCCGGCCGCCGCTTGTTGCGGAAGCTGACAGGTCATCTCGACCGTCCAACCGGTGACGCGTCCGAAGATATCCAATTGCGGGACCAGATCAGCGACACAGCGCGCGGTGTAGGGCCGAAGGATGGACACGTATTCATCCGCAATGCGCCGCGCCTCTATGTAGGGCATGGCGCCGGTCTCATCGCTCATTGCACGACTCCCATCAGTCGCAGCACCAGCACGACGATAAAGACCGTGAAGGCCAGCGAAAGCGATGACAGAATCAGTGAGAGTAGGCAACCAAGGCAGGACGCAGCAGCCGGTTCGTTCATCGCTCCGCCGCCTTACAGACTGTCTCGCGTCTAAAATCTTGCCCGCCTCGCGATGTTCGGAATAAGATTTCCCCATCTGTATCCACATCCACGAACAGGCGGCCAGTCAAGATGCTGTGCAATAAGCCAAGATCCACGCGGGACTGCCGTGCCCAGTCGATGACGGTCTGTCCCTCTTCGGCCGAATACCCATAGGGTCCACGCGAATACGCGAGGTTCAACAAGATGACCGATTGCTCGCGGTCGGTTAGAAATTCCTGCGGCTCTTTGCTCATAACCCACTCTCCAGCGGCGTAAAGCAGATATCGCCGTCGCGGATGTCAATGCCGATCCGTCCATCGATGACCAGCTCGGCACAGAGCCCTTCCATGCTGGCCTGAAGCACCCAATCCAGCACCTGCTTGATCTCATCGATGGTGGCGCCCATGTGGTCGCGCTGGTCGCGCACCGCGAGAAAGTTGAGGATGACGTTCTGGCGCTGCTCGTCAGTCAGGACGCTCTCTGTGAACGCTTCAAGATACGCTTGCGTGCCGCTCATCGCTTGCCCGCCTTCACCGATCGCTGCAACCGTCGCACGGCGAACGCCAGCCGCGCATCAGTCGGGGCATAGCCGGCATCGAGCGCTTCCAGTACATCGCTGGCGTCTTCACGCAGCTTGACCAGCTCGCGATTGATGCCGGCCCCGCCGACCATGAACAAGAGCACGAGCAAGAACAGAATGACGCTGACTACTCCCAGCACTATCACAGCCATTACGCGCTCCAAGCCATGCGAAACATCATGACGGCCCACAAGACGATCGCCGAGAAGATGACCAGCGACGCAACGTCGTACTGGCCTGAGAATCCGAAGAGTGCTGCCATGTGCGGTTCCTTTCGCTCGCGGGCCGGTTGCCGCCGGCCCCGCGCCATATCTCAATGCGCTCACCATAAGCACAAAACGAGAGAATGTCAAGAGTCTAGAGTATGAATCCGGAGATTCACGATTCACGAGCGCAAAAGCGACCGATTCATGAGGGCTGACTGGCGAAGGCGCGTTCGAGCAAGGCGGTGGCGACATCGTTCACCACGTCTCGATGCGTCACCCGCAACACGCGCCAGCCGAGCAACGCGGCCACGTTGTATTTCGCGAGGTCCGCCTCATAGCCTTTCCCGCGCGTATGCCGGCCGCCGCTGTGAATGCCGCCCTCGAACTCCAAGGCGAGCATGACATCCGGCCAGGCTAGATCGAAGCGCCAGCGGCGTTCGGGCGTGAAACGGTGCTCTTCCACCGGCTCGGGCAATCCGAGCTGCCGGCAGCGCGTCAGGATGAACTGCTTACTCTCGTCCTCGATCGCTTTGTTCTGCGCATGACGGATCTGCGCCGCCGTGAGATCAGCCATTACTTGCCCCATTTCCCGGCCCGCACGAGCAGACCGATGATGGCGTATACCGCCGCGTCCATCAGCGTGTCCTCTACGGCCTCATTTTTCGCCTCTACGGCTCCTCTATAGTGACTCCGGAGTATCTCTACTTCAAAGCCGGAAAGATTCATGAGGCGAGCGATTTTGTCCCAGAGACGGACAACGACACCGAGCTCGCCAGTGCCGAGGATATTGGCAGGGCTGTAATCGGCGTTCTTGTCGAGATGCACGCGGTAGAAGCGCATCAGCGTGGCCATCATCGCGTTGCATTGAATTGGGCGTTTCTGCTCGGTTGGATGCAGGGCGGGAATCTCAGGATAGGTCCAGCACGGCATGCTATTCAGCTTGGCGTATTCAACCTCTCCGATTGCACCCTGCGATTCATCCCACGTCGGCAAGAGCACGATGCCGTCACAGCGAGCGAGCATGGCCAGAGTGCCATCGAGGAAGAGATCATCCGAGTCCGGCAGTTCGGCCTCCATGCGAGCCGTGTTCAGGTGCGGGCAGATCACGTAATGGCCGGCGCGCCAGAGTTCCACGGCAACCTGTCGGGCGGCCTTGATATTGGCGTCGATCAGAGCAGGCGTCGCGGCGCGATAGGGACCGGCAACATACAAGAGCATTAATCGTCTCCTTCGTGGCGTACGGGTCCATTCTCGTCATAAAGCTGATAGACCACTGGCAAGCGTCCGGGCGGGCGGTCTTCAGGGTTGTTGGGTTTCATGCGCTCTTCCTGAAACTCCCGTGCTTTCCGAAACCAACTGAGCGCGGCGCGATAGCGATTCTTTGGCGGCGCCTTGCGCTCGGTAAGCCAATAGGATGCGCATGCATCAGCCTCTACCGCGAATTGCATATCGCTGATATCCGGAAAAAGATCGAACAACGCATCAACCTTGACCGGCTCAATTCCGAATCCTTCGAGGCTGGCACGGGCGCGCGCACGCGCCGTACTCTCCTCTTCTTTTTCTTCTCTTCTCTCCTCTCCTCTCCTCTGGCTCAACACATGTGCCGCACGTGCGCCCCCATCGGCTTGCACGTGCTCGTCTTGTGCGTTGCACGTGCGTTGCACATGTTCCGCACGAGCGCTGCGCATGCGGTCTGCGTTCGCCGTTTTGCGCTGCTGAAGCTTGCCGCCGTACTGCTCCCAGTCGTGGATGTGCAATGCACTCTCGACCTGTTCGATGAAGCCGGCCGTCTGGCCAGGGCCGCATGCGATGAGCGCCTGCATGAAGGTATCGGCGTCGCCCTCCCAGCCGGCGGCATCGGCGATGTCGGCCGCGTCGAAGGGCGTGAGATCGCCGTCCGGCGCGTAGTTCATGGCCCAATACCAGAGCAGATGAAGGTGCCCAATCACGGCCGGTAAGGACGCATTGAGCATCCGGCAGAGACGGCGCGTCTTCGGATGCTGAGGCAGCGAGATATGCGAGGGGATATAGGTCATGACGCCTCTTCCTTCGCGAGCGCGCGAAACTCAGTGCGTTCCGCCAACCACCAGGCGCGGGCCTTGCCGGTTGGGCCGTTGCGCTGCTTGGCCACGATCAATTCCGCCTGGTTGGCCGGCGCCTTATCGTCGTAGTAATCCGGCCGATGCACGAAGATCACGATATCGGCGTCTTGTTCGATCGAGCCCGAATCGCGCAGGTCCGAGAGCATCGGCGTGTGCTCGGTGCGGGTTTCGATGGCGCGGCTCAGTTGCGAGAGGATCACCACGGGGATATGGAGTTCACGGGCGAGTTGCTTGAGGGCGCGGGTGATGCGAGTCAGTTCCTGCACCCGATTGTTCCCGCTGTCGCCGTCGTACATGAGCTGGAGATAATCGATGATGAGAAGTTCGACTCCCGCGCCGGCGCGTAAGGCGCGCGCTCGTGCCACCACGTCCGGCAAGGTCGAATTGCTGTGCTCATCGACATAGAGCGGCAGATTCGAGAGTCGTCCCAGCGCGTTACTGATGTGCTCCATGCGATATTCGTCGATGTCCGTATCACGCAGTTCGTGGGCGTTGATCTGGCTGGAGAGCGCCAGCAACCGGTCAGTCAACTCCTCTTCACTCATCTCAAGCGAGATGAATCCGACCGGCCGTCCGTCGCGCGCCGCGTTGTAGTAGGCGGCTTGCACAGCCAGTGCCGATTTGCCCACCGACGGACGCGCCGCCACGACCACGAGTTGACCGGCCCGAAAGCCGCGCGTGATACGGTCTAAGTCACGAATGCCGGTATGAGTAGACTTGCCTTGATCCTTGCCGATGCGCTCGAAGGCCCGATCGACGGCGCCGGCCATGTCGCCATAGCCTTCGGTCGCGCTGATGGCCCCGGCCTTATCGAGGGCGTGATGGGCCGCCGTGGTTAGTTCAGGCAGCGGCTGCGCCTCGTTATACCCGAGGTTGATGATGGCGGCGCCAGCGTCGATATAGCGCCGGCGGATAGCGCAGTCGCGCACGATCTCCGCATAGTTCTTGACATAGACCGCGGTCGGTACGGCGTTGATGAGCGCGATGATATAGTCAATGCCGCCAATATCCTCCAGCCAGTCACGCCGTCCGGTCGGGTCAGCCTTGCGCAGAAAGTCAGTCAGCGTCACCATGTCCGGCACAATGCGCTTATCCGCGAGATGCATGATGGCGCGCCACATGACGCCGTTGTTCGCTGCGTAGAAGTCCTTATCGGTCAGATACGGCCGCACCGCCGGGATCACGTTCGGATCGATCAGGCAGGCGCCCAGCACGGATTGTTCGGCTTCGAGGTTGTGCGGAGGCAGCCGATCGAGAGTGTCAGCCATCATGGCGCCACCGCCATCATCCGGCGTGCGATCCATTCGACCACCGGCACTGCCACGGCGTTGCCCAGCATGCGGTATTTCGCGCTGTCCGAAAGGTCGGCGATATCCAGCCAGTCATCCGGGAAGCCTTGCAGGCGCGAGCATTCAAGTGGCGTCAATCGTCGGACGGCGGCTGATTCCGCTACGAGCCGCGTACCGCGCCCCGTCCCGTCCTCGCTGCCACCGCTGGACTGAAGGGTATGGGCAATGAGATTCTGTGCTTCGTCACCCGATGGACCGCCGGTCCCCTTCGCCCATTTGGCGCTCACGGTTCCAGCGATAAACGTCATTCGGTCGGTATCAGGCGCCCAGCCACGCTGGCCAGCGCCGCCGCCAAGGGTGCCGGCAACGTCTTCCCGCGGCGCGTCGCTCGACGCAGAATCCCCGCGCACGCCTTCGGACTCAAAGAGTATTTGGCCGGCGGATTGTCCTCTAAAATCTGCGACAACGAACACGCGACGGCGGCGCTGGGGCACTCCGAAGTGCTGCGCATCAAGAATCCGCCATGCAAGGTCCAGCGCCCCGCATTCGGCCAATGCATCCAGTGCAACGGCGAAGTCCCGCCCGTGATGGCTGCTGAGGGCGCCGGGGACGTTTTCCCAAACAGCGAATCTTGGGCGTAGTTCGCGGATGATCCGGATGGCTTCGTGGAAGAGTCCACTGCGTTCCCCCTGTAACCCAGCCCGCTTGCCCGCGACACTCAGATCCTGGCAGGGCGAGCCGAACGTGATGATGTCAACGGGTTCGAGGTTGTGCGCGCCCACTTCGCGCACGTCATGATAAAGCGGCACATCCGGCCAGTGATGGGCCAGAACGACATGGCAGGACGGCATAATCTCGACTTGCCAGCGCACCTCGCAGCCCGCCCGCTCGAATGCCAGATCAAAGCCGCCGATACCGCTAAAGAGGCTGCCCATCGTCAATGCCGTCATCGTGGCCCCCATGCAGCAGAGATGGCGCGCTTAGCTTCGACACAGCGCCGCTTGATGGTCCCCAATGACATGCCTGATACGCTGGCCAGATCGGATTGCGACATGCCGAGCACATAGACGCAGGCCGCGGCCAGACGTTGCTCGTCATCGAGCGCGCGAAGCCGCTGCATGCAGTCGATCGCATCCACGGCATCGGTTAGGGGATCGCTGGTCGAATGCATCGTCCGGTGCGTGTCCATGAGCGGCACGATTTGCAGATGCGCGCGCCGGCGCCGATCGATGGCCAGGTGGTCGGCGATGCGATAGAGCACCGCCAGCATGCCGCGATTCGTATCAGCGCGCTCATCGAGCCGGGGCAGCATGGCCAGCAAGCGTACGTACGTGTCTTGAGTTAGATCCTCAGCATCGGCCCGATTCAGCATAAGATACGCTGCCCGTCGCAGCACGGCCGGATAGACACTGAGGGCGAGCGCTAAGCGATCCTCGCCGGTCATCCCTCCGGCTCGCTCTCGTCAGACAGAAACTGGCCGGTTGAGTTGGCGGCGAGAAGCGCCTCGATGTCGCTAATGCGAATCCGCCGGCAGCCACCGATCAGCGAGGATGGGAGCTGGCCCTCTTTGAGCCAGCGCCAGACCGTCGAGACATGGACCGCCAGCATCGCCGCCGCTTCATCGGCCGTTACCGCCAGCCGAGGCGGCGCGGAAGTCGTCTGTGCCATATTCGTGCCTTTCTCGCTCATCAATCCGGAGATTCTATCATTTCGGGCCAAGAGTTGGCGCCGGTTCCGTGGTGCGGCCTTGCAAGCGCTTGATCGTGCTCGTCAGAGTCGCCTTCGCATCGGCGGTACGCGCGTTGTTGCGCTTCCAGAGGACCAGCATCTCAGCGATCTCATGCACCGAGGCGGTCGTCTCATAGCGTTCGGCGAGTTGCCAGTATTGCTCGTTGAGCATGCGTCGTTTGAGCGTATAGAGCCGGTCGATTTCGGCCTGGTTGCCTTCGATATCGGCGATCGCACGTTCGCGTGCCGGGATGAACACGCCCTGCGAGTCGAGCGGCAGGCCCGCCCGCAGCGCGCGGATCTCGTTCGAGAGTTCATTGATGCGGGCATTGACGGCGGCCACGGTGGTGAGTCGTCTCATACTGCTACCTCATCCTTCAGCGGCACCTCGTCCAGCATGGCCAATTCGTAGCGTCCGAGGCCGCTGGAGCGCCATTGGCCCAGCCCCTCGAATGCGCCGAAGCTGAGGATCGTTTCGAGCAGGTCGCGCGTGATGCGATGGCCGCGCAAGAGGTCGATGCGAAACGAGATGCTACAGGGCGGGTCGATCGCTTCGCTGGTGGCGATCGACGTGCGCATGCCCTGCGGAGTCTGGGCGCGGAGTGGTCGCACCAGCAGGCGGTCCGGCTCGGTGATGCGCTGGCCGTCGCGCATGAGAGGGATACGCCGCTTGCCATCGGGTGAGAAGATCCAGAGTTTCGTCTGGATATCGGGGCTGGCCCAGGCCGTGCCGCCGGATCGTTTGCCTGCGACCTTCAGTCCGAGCACCTTATTGATGCCCTTGATGGCGCCTTTGATCTGGTTATCCCAGAGATGCAGGCCGCGACTGTCCGAGGCGAAGCCGGTCACGTGCAGCGGGTTGTCCTCATCGACCAGTTCGAGCGATTCGTTGACGCGCTCCGCAGCCGCCGCTTGCGCCGCCTTGTGGGCCATGCCCTCGGCTTTGAGTTCGAGCATCAGCGCCTCGGTCTGCTTGTCCCGCAGGTAGTTGATGGCGATGTTGTCAGTCGGCTGCGAGCCGAGTAGCGTCTCGGTGAAGTCGAGTCGAACCATATAGCGATTGTCGATCAATGGATGTGCCATATCTCTCTCCATTTCCAGTCAGTCCCACCGCGTCTGCTTGCAAGGCCGTGCGATTCCTACGCCACCCAAAACTGAGCGGTTCCTCTGCTCAGCGCATCTGTTCCATTGCTGAGCCTTACCAATCCTCCGCACGTCGCTCCTCTCCATTCCCGGCGCCTGTCAATCCCTTGCGCACCCGGCGCAGCGCAATGCACACCCGATGCAGGCCGAACCGTTCCGTAGCCTCTCCGGTGCGAGGCCGTGCTGAGCACTGCAACACGTTCCCATGGCTGTTCGGCGCATAGCCTTCCCCAAGCCATCCGTTTCGTTCCCGATGCGAGTCCTTACCCTCCCGGCGCGGTCCCGAGCTATGCCATGCCCGAGCATCGCTCCGCCTTGCAATCCCGTGGCGTATCTACGCTCCGCCGATGCGACTTCGTTCAATCCCCTTGCCCCGCTCACCATCACCCACGCCTTCCCCATCCATTCCGCTGCGTTGCGCTCGCGCCCGCTGGCTGCGTCCGAGCGATGGTCATGACTGATGCGCTTCGCGCCACTGTTGCAGCGCCTCGATTGCTTCGGACGCCTGACCGCGCGTCAGCATGTCGGCATTCTCAACCTGGTATTTGGCCTTCAGGCGCTCCAGCAGGGCGTCATCCGTCATGCCCGCTTCGCGCGCGATGGCATAGAGGAACTTGACCTGTTTCGCCGTGGCCGCCGCTCCGGCGTATGGCCCGTTGCCGGATGGCGCCGGCGGACGTGGCTCGTTCGGGCCGCGCTCGACCGGCGAATCCACGATGTGTGGTGTGCCGTCCTCGTTGGTCATCTCATGATCTGTCGCGAACTGCGTGCCGTAGCCGAGTGCACCGAGTGCGCGACCAATGGCCTTGGTGCTCGCCTTTTCGATGTAGTCCCGAAAGTCTTCGCGCGTCTCTGAGCCGATATCGGTCGCGCTGCCACCGTCCGGCCAAGAAGCCGTCGCCTGGAAGATGGCGAGCTGTGCCTGTGGATCGTGGCTAATCATCTCGCTCGTGATCGTGCCGTCCGGATGCTCTGAGCGAAACCACATGATGCGCCATTTCACATCGAGGTATTCGGCGCCGCCCTGGACGCGGCGGAGATGCGACCTCGGGTCGAAGGTGCGCGCGCTCTCGTCCGTCATCGTCATGCCTTCCATTTCGCTACGTATACCGCCATATCAGTACCTACCTCCTATAGAGCCGTGGGCCGCTTGCCCTGTACGATCACATGAGAGGCTATGCGTGAATCCGCGTTTTCTCTCATGAGAATACGGTAACTCTAAAGCGAGAGATTGTCAAGAGATATTCGGCGGATTCATGGCATAGAATGAGCGATAGCGCGCACGTATGGCACGGCATGCAATAGGAGGGAAGATATGGACACCATCAGTGACCCCGACATGGAGGCAATGGAAGTCGAATGGGAGCGCTTACGCGGGCGGAAATGGCGCCTGCCGATCCGCGACCGGCAAGGCATCGAAGCGCTCTTACCGGCGGCCCGGCAGGGGCCCGGTCCGGAACGGTTCAGTGCGTTCCTACGCATCCGTCGCCTGTCGCTCGGCTTGACCCAGCGCGAACTCGGCGAGCGCGTCGGCATGCATTCATCCAACATCAGCCAGTACGAACAGATGAAGCTAGGCAACCTGCCACCGCGTCCCGTTTTCCTCGAAGGGCTGGCCGATGTGTTGCAAACGACGCAGGTCCATTTGCTGCGTCTCTGGGGCTATGACCTGGAGCGTGATGAGGCGGAACCGGAGAATGATCCGATGGTGACGATCGTCACCTCGTTGGCGCGCGATACCGATTGGTCGAATGTGCCGCCGCGCATGCGGGCGATGATCGAACAACAGTTGCGTGCCGTGCATGATGAGTCTCGCGAACGAAAAGTGTCCGACGGTGCCTAATGCAGGACGTTCGTCCTGAGAGCGTAGAACGATCCGCTCATGGTGTTCGTATGTGTAGAGAGGCTATCCTCTCGCAACGCGCGACAGGTGACCATGAGGGGAAGAGAAGCGGGTGGAATTCGATCACGCGATACGCAGGCGACTCGATGAGGTCATTACACGATGGAATCTGCATGAGGCATCTGAGCTGTCGTTGCCGGTCCCGATCGAGCTGGTGGCTCGACATGAGGGCTGGCGTATCGGCTGGGGCTGCGAATGGCCGGTCTACGGCTTCGCGGTCTACAGTCAGGCGAGTCGCACGATGCGCATCAATGAATCGCTCTCGGACGAATGGATACGCTTCACGATCGCCCATGAGATGGGGCATGAAATCGCCGGTCACGGCTATGGCCAGTATGCCTATGCCCATGGCCCGCGTGACGATCCCCGCGAGCGTGAGGCCGATCTGGTGGCATTGGAGTTATTGATCCCGCGCTGGTTGCGGGATGGCTCGGTGGAGTGTGCGGAGGTGGCGCGGCGTTGTCGCGTGCCGTTGCCCCACGTTCAGTGGTTCTGGCAGGTCGTAGGTTTAGGAGGACGAGATGCAGATGACGAAACAGTATCGCAGCGTGCGCGAGGGACAGGCAGCGGTCGATCAACTCGCCCGCGCGGGCTGGCGATTGGTCGCAACCAGCGAAGTGCCGCGCAAGCCGAAACTGACACAGCGGTTATTGTTGCCCGGCTGGCTGGCGCGTCGGGCCGCCGGCGTTGATTACATCTGTACGTTCTCGAACGATCAGCCATGACCAAAAAATCGATCCAGCGCGGTGAATACGGTCTCGGCACTGTCTACCAGCGCAAGGATCGGCCCGGCTGGATTGCGGCGCTGTGGGTGACGGATGCCAGCGGCAAGAGCGTCCGGCGGACGCGCTCGGCGGACACCTATCCGGCGGCACGCTCGAAGCTCAAAGAACTCAGAGATGAGCGCGACGCCGGCGTCACGGCCTCGACGAACCCGACGCTGGCCGAATATCTGACCGACTGGCTGGCCTCGGTCAAGCCGACATTACGGCCGCGCGTCTACGGCGGCTACGAGTCGATGGTCCGGGTGCGCATTGGGCCGCGTCTCGGCAAGAAGAAGTTGAGCAAGGTCCGGGCGCTCGATATCCAGAAGCTCTATGCGGACCTGAGCGCGTCGGGTCTCTCGAACCGCTCGATTCACAACACCCATACGATGCTCAAGAAGGCGATGAAACAGGCGGTCGATTGGGGTCTCTTGATGCGCAATCCGGCCGCCGGTGCCACGCCGCCGCGACCGGAACCGGCGCCGATCCATCCGCTCACCGAGGAAGAGGTGACGCGGCTGCTGGACTATACCGAACAGGCGCCACACTGGTATCACCGTCTGCTCGTGCTGGCCGTGACCACCGGCATGCGCGAAGGCGAGCTCCTCGGTCTGCGCTGGCGTGACGTGGATCTTGACGCCGCGCAATTGCACGTCGCCCAACAGATGACCTATGAGCCGGGCGTCGGTAAGCACGCGGCCGAACCCAAGACGAAACCATCGCGCCGCACGATCCACCTGTCAGCCATGGCGGTCACAGCTCTTCGCGCTCAGCGCACGCAGCTCCTCGAACTGCGCTTAGCCCTGGGGCCGGACTGGCCCGGCCATGATGACCTCGTATTCCTGAATAGCCACGGCACGCCGATCTACGGCTCGGAGATGCGGAAGATCTTCGGGCGGCTGACCAAGCGGCTCGGTCTGCCGGATGTCCGTTTCCACGATCTGCGGCATACCTGTGCCACGCTCCTGCTAAGCCGGGGCGTGCATCCGAAGGTGGTCTCAGAGATGCTGGGGCATAGTTCCATCGCCATTACCCTCGATATCTACAGCCACTACATCCCGGCCATGCACCAGCAAGCCGCCGCCGAGATGGACGCCCTGCTGGGCTAACGACTGAGGCAACCATGCAGACGATTCGCCATCTACGCGAATGCCAGGTCTGGACTCAGTTCGAGCTTGCGGTGAAGGCTGGCGTCACGCCGGGCACCGTCTCGAACTGGGAGCGCGGTATCTATGAGCCGAAAGTCTCACAACTCAGAAAGCTTGCCGAACTATTCGGCGTGAAGATGGATGACATCGAATTGGTCAAGCGGCCCGAGTAACATCGTCAAAAACCGATAAGCTAACCAATTAGCTGTCAGCAGGTCAGAAATGACAAGGCCGGAGCATTGAGCGCTCCGGCCTCATTGGTGGATATCCGCGTACGAATGAGGGGCGAGGGTGCATGGGAGTCGAACCCACCTGCGAGGCTCGTCACCCCGCACAACAGTTTTGAAGACTGATTACGGCCCTATTCATACCCTCGCAGATCATCGCGTGTTCTCCTGTTTTCCCTGATTCTATCAAGGATTCCGGCACCTGATGCTCGCATCAACTCGCACTCTCTCGCGAGCCTATGGAAACCAAATTAGGTGTCAAATTAGCTGTCAGATACCAGGCCGCTCGCTCTAGCTGCCAGGCGCGTTCGATCTGTTCCGCGTCACTCCCTTCCTTATTAAGCATGCGCACCGCTTCACCGGCCATATCCATCGCAAGTATGGCCGCCGAATGGGCGTCGCTATAGAGGCAATAATGGGCCGTGCTGGCGATCGCCGCCATGGCCGTCATCTGGCGATATCGCCCGCGCCGATAGCTGAGTTTGAGCGCGCCGCCTTTGGCCTTCATGAGCGCTGCCTCAAGCTGGCGATATGGCCCGGCATGCAGCGCCTCTTGCATCACATCGACCGGCGCGCCGGCCAGTTCACGGGCCGCATTCACCACGCGCCGCGCTCGATCATCGCCCGCGAAGGCGCGTTCGTAGAACGGCAGCACGTGCTCGGCACAGTCGCAGGCGAAGAGGCGGGCATCTCGATCGTTCATCTGCCCGATGGCCGCTCGCACCTGCATGACCAGATCAATCGCCGAGGCCGTGACTGTCATTCAGCACCGGTCCGCTTCGGCTCTTCTTGTTCTGCAATCTCGCCAAGACGCTCTAAGAGATTCGGCATGCCGTGGTTCGCTTCCTCAGCATTGAACCGTTGGATGAACTCAGCCGCTTCCTCATTGGTGAGTTCTTGCAATCTCTCGGCAAAACGGCGGAACTCTCGTGGATCGATAATCATCTGCATCTCTCCTTAGCGACCATGCATTCGCGCACGGTTGTGGTTGACACTCAAGCCGAAGGAATTAACCACGTAGCGTCCGCTGATGTAGGGCGAGCCGGTCAGTTCGCGGTATTCCTTATTGAGCGGGCCGTACGCATCCCAGCGTTCCTTCCAGGTGATGGCACCGGCGTCATACTGATCGTTGAGCGCCATCATTTGCTCTCGCAGTTCCGTGGCCCGGTTCATCATCTTTCCCTCCAGCATGGCCAGTTAGACCGTCTTCAGCCGCTCGTTCATGTCATAGGCCGCGACCTCCCAGGCAACCGCCTCCCGCCGAATTTCCCGCGCAATGTCTGGATTGGCGGTCTCGTCCGCCTCTTTGCGCAGTTCAACAGCGCGCGCCTCGCAACAGGCGATATGCGCCTCGATGATCGACACCAGATCGTCTGTCCGTTCGTTCGCTGCCATCATTGATCTCCTGTTTCTCTCTCGTCAATCCGTTGATTCTATAGTAGCGCATGCCAGTGGATGCGACAAGGTACGTTCGTACCATTCGGATTCCGGGCACAAAAAAAGAGCGGGTAGCCCCGGCAAGGGCCACCCGCAAAGGAGGAGGGGAGATATGGCGGTCTGGTGTGCTTAGGAAGTAGGAGGCGTCTCTGGCGCGACGGGCGCGGGTTCGGGCATCAGATCAGCCGGTAGGGATGGTGCGTTCTTCGGCACGATCTTGTACGGTATAGTCAGGTTGACGGCACTGGCGATGCCGGTTGGTTTCCAGAACTCGCGATAGGTGCCATAGGCCATGCCGAGCACGAGCAGCACGTCCGTCGTGACCTGCTCGGTATTGGCAAAGGATAGCTGGCTCGTGACGTAGGCGCCAGCTAGTCCGGCCGCCACGCAGGCGGCAAAGGCAAGGATGCTCTTTCGTGTCTCGCTCCAATGCTCGCGCAAGATGATGGCCAGAATGAAGGGCATAAACGCGCCCACGAGTAGGCTAAATTGCTGTGCGTTGTCCATTGATCCTCCTATGATGCGCCGTCGTTCTTGCCGCCAAATGCGCCCGTACAGAAGCGCCGGCGGAGTTCGAGTAGCGCGACGCTTTGTGTGATCGTGAAGTACTGAATGAGCGGGTTGCCGCTGTTGTCATACGCCACCCATGTCAGTCGGAACATCAAACGGCCGCCTTTTGGGCGGCGAGCAGCTCGGCATTGACGCGGCCGAGTAGCACGTCCCAGCGGTGCGGTGCGCTGCCTGGTCGCCATTCAAAGCGGGCGCGCTCGAAGTCCTGCATCGTCACGCCATCGACGCCGTGCTCGTCATTGAGCGGCCGTCCGATCAGCATCAGCGCGTCATCAGGTCCGAGCCGCTTTTCGAGGTCTTCGTAGAACGCGCGGATACCGCCAATGAGCTTGAAGCCGGTTACGGGATCTTTGCGGTCGGTATCGGCGGGTGCGCTTGGCTGTGACGCGCCATTGATGAGCGTCACGAGATGGCCGAAGTCGAACAATGGCCCTGGATCGGTGTGGTTATTCTCGCCGCCCCAGAGGCCAGGATTGCTTGGATCTGCCACG
>Ga0207652_10001011_pt1 | contig 25919 bp, 27 predicted proteins | sample KBSC63BmetaG_FD_184334 | JGI IMG/M metagenome (GOLD analysis project Ga0207652, IMG submission 184334) | Corn rhizosphere microbial communities from Kellogg Biological Station, Michigan, USA - KBS C6-3B metaG (SPAdes) (version 2) | ecosystem: Host-associated > Plants > Roots > Rhizosphere ... | reverse complement strand
GCTGATGTTCGGCTACGCACCGCGGACGACCGGCTGGCAGAAGGCGGAGTACCGCCTGGTCGAGCAGAACTGGGGCGTCGGCATCCTGCTCGTGCTCCTCGTCGTGCCGTTCTCGTCGCGCGGCCCGCTGCTCATCGTGCTGCTCGACGCCATCATCCGGCCGTTGCTCGGCGCGGTCACGTGATGCGGGCCGGCCGCCGGGTTACCGTCGACCGGTGACGCTCGTCGAGGAGGCGCCCGGCCGCTCCGGGTTCTCGGTCCGCCTCGACAACTTCGAGGGGCCGTTCGATCTGCTCCTCTCACTGATCGCCAAGCACCGCCTCGACGTCACGCTCGTCGCGCTTTCGCAGGTCACCGACGAGTTCATCGCCTACATCCGCGGGCAGGGCGACGGCTGGGACCTCGGACAGGCCAGCGAGTTCCTCGTCGTGGCCGCCACCCTCCTCGACCTCAAGGCCGCCCGGCTCCTGCCCGCCGCCGACGTGGAGGACGAGGACGACCTCGCCCTGCTCGAAGCCCGCGACCTGCTGTTCGCCCGGCTGCTGCAGTACCGCGCCTACAAGGAGGTCGCCGCGCTGCTCGAGGCGCGGATGGCCGACCACGGGCGCCGCTACCCGCGCGCGGTCGGGCTCGAGCCGCAGTTCGCTGCCGTGCTGCCCGAGGTGTTGCTCGGACTGGGGGCCGAGCAGTTCGCCGCGCTGGCCGCGCGGGCGATGACGCCGAAGCCGGCGCCGGTCGTCGCCGTCGACCACCTGCACGCGCCGCAGGTCAGCGTGCGCGAGCAGGCGGGCGTGCTGGCGGAGCGACTGCGCAGCGCCGGGCAGGCGACGTTCCGCTCGCTGATCGCTGACTGCGACAGCACGCCACTGGTCGTGGGGCGGTTCCTCGCCCTGCTCGAGCTCTACCGCGAGGGCGTCGTCGGCTTCGAGCAGGTGACCGCGCTCGGCGAGCTGACCGTGCGCTGGACCGGCGGTGACACCGTGGTGGAGCCCGACCGCTGGAGCACCGACGAGTCGTACGACGGGGAAGGACCGGCCCATGACCGACCCGACGCCTGAGCCGAGCCTGCGCGCGGCGCTCGAGGCCGTGCTGATGGTGGTCGACGAGCCGGTGCCCGACGTGGTCCTCGCGCAGGTGGTCGAGCAGCCGCGTGAGCTCGTCGCCGAGACCCTCGCCGCGCTCGCCGACGAATACACCGCACAGGGCCGCGGCTTCGACCTGCGCCACGTGGCGGGCGGGTGGCGCCTCTACACGCGGCCCGAGTGCGCGCCCTACGTCGAGCGGTTCGTCGTCGACGGGCAGCAGGCGCGGCTCACCCAGGCCGCGTTGGAGACGCTCGCGGTGGTCGCCTACCAGCAGCCGGTGAGCCGCGCCCGGGTGTCCGGGGTCCGCGGCGTCAACGTCGACGGCGTGATGCGCACGCTGATCACCCGAGGCCTGGTCGAGGAGGCCGGCACCCAGAGCGACACCGGCGCCACGCTCTACCGCACGACGCCGTACTTCCTCGAGCGGCTCGGGCTCGACGACCTCGACCAGCTGCCGCCGCTCGCTCCGCACCTGCCGGAGCCGCACGACCTTGTGCTCGATGAGCTCAGCCTCACCGACTGACGCCGCGCCGCCCGGGATCCGGCTGCAGAAGGTGCTCGCGCAGGCCGGGCTCGGCAGCCGGCGCGCGTGCGAGCAGCTGATCGACGAGGGCCGGGTCGAGGTCAACGGCCGCGTCATCCGTGAGCAGGGGGTGCGGGTCGACCCGGAACGCGACGTCGTTCGCGTCGACGGCGGCCGCATCCCGACGGCGGCGGCCCGCACCTACGTCGCGCTGAACAAGCCGCGCGGGATGCTTTCGACGATGAGCGACGACCGCGGCCGGCCCTGCATCGGTGACCTCGTCGCCGGCCGGCGCGAGCGGCTCTATCACGTCGGCCGGCTCGACGCCGACTCCGAGGGGCTGATCCTGCTCGTCAACGACGGAGACCTCGCGCACCGCCTGATGCATCCGTCCTACGCCGTGCCGAAGACGTACCTCGCCGAGGTCCCCGGACCCGTGGCCCGTGACGTGGGTCGCCGGCTGCGCGCCGGAGTCGAGCTCGACGACGGCCCGGTGGCGGTCGACTCGTTCAAGGTGGTCGACGCGACCGGGCCCCGCGTGCTGGTCGAGGTGGTCGTCCACGAGGGCCGCAAGCACGTCGTACGCCGACTGCTGGAGGCCGTCGGTCACCCGGTGCAGAGGCTGGTGCGCACCCGCATCGGACCGGTGCTGCTGGGCGACATGCGACCGGGGCGCACCCGGCCGTTGAACACCGCGGAGGTCGGAGCGCTCTACCGCGCCGTCGGCCTGTGACTCCTGCGGCCGGTAGGGTCGCTCGGCGGACAGGGAGGTGCGGAGTGGCGGTGCGCGCGGTGCGCGGTGCGACCCAGGTCGACGCCGATGACCGGGAGCTGATCCTCGACGGGATCCGCGAGCTGGTCACCGTCCTGCTCGAGCGCAACCAGCTGTCGCCCGACGACCTGATCAGCGTGGTGTTCACGGCCACGCCGGACCTGAAGGCGGAGTTCCCCGCCTACGCCGCCCGGCAGCTCGGCATCACTGACGTGCCGTTCCTCTGCGCGACCGAGATCGACGTGCCGGGCGCCATGCCGCGGGTGCTGCGGCTGCTCGCCCACGTGGAAACCGACCTGGAGCGGACCCAGCTGCGCCACGTCTACCTGCGCGGTGCGGCCGCCCTGCGCACCGACCTGCCGCAGTGACGGTGACGTCCGCGCTGGTGGTCGGGACCGGGCTGATCGGCACGTCGGTCGGGCTGGCCCTGCGCGCGGCCGGCTGGACCGTCCACCTCGTCGACGTCGACCCCGCTCGCGCCGCGCTGGCCGCCGACATGGGCGCCGGGGCCGCCGGCATCCCGGACTCGCCGGTCGACGTAGCCCTCGTCGCCGCCCCGCCGCGGCACACGGCCGCCGCGCTGGCGCAGGCGATCGGCGGCGGACTCGCGGGCACCTACACCGACGTCGCGTCGGTCAAGGAGCAGGTGCTGACCGACCTGCGGGAGCTCGGGGGCGACATCACGCGCTACGTCGGCGGGCACCCGGTCGCCGGGCGCGAACGCACCGGGCCGGCGGGGGCGAGCCACGACCTGTTCACCGGGCGCCCCTGGGTGCTCACGCCGCTGCCGGACCAGCGCGCGGACGACGTGGCGGTGGTGCGTGCGCTGGTGGTCGCGTGCGGTGCGTCGCCCGTCGTGATGACTGTGGAGGAGCACGACCGGGCGCTGGCGGCGGTGTCGCACCTGCCCCAGCTCGTCGCCTCGGCACTGGCCGCCGGCCTGCTCGACGCCGACCCGCAGGCCGTGCCGATCGCCGGGCAGGGGCTGCGCGACATGGTGCGGATCGCCGCGTCCGACCCTGAGCTGTGGGCCGACATCGCGGCCGCGAACGCCGATCCCCTGGCGGCGGGCCTGCAGGGCCTGATCGACCGGCTCGCGCAGGTGCAGCAGCGGCTGGCCGCCGGCGACCCGGCCACGGTCCAGGAAGCGGTGCGTCGCCTGCTGATCGCCGGCAACGAGGGCCAGGCGCGACTGCCGGGCAAGCACGGTGGCGCCTCCCGCGACTTCGCGACCGTCGCGGTCGTCGTCAGCGACCAGCCCGGGCAGCTGGCGCGGCTGCTCGTCGATGCGGGGGACTGCGGGGTCAACGTCGAGGACCTCCGGGTCGAGCACACGCCGGGGCGGCCCACCGGTGTGATCGAGCTGTTCGTCGAGCCCGGCGTGGCCGACACTTTGCGCACCGCGCTGCGGGAGCGAGGCTGGTCGGCCCACTGATTCGGCTGCGACTCGTCCGGCCGTCGTGGGGTTGCCCGCCCGCTTCCAGCGACGGCGGGCAAGTGGTCGGCCGCGCGCGGGTGCGGCCGCCGCCCGCGCCGATAGATTGGTCGGGTGGACGTCGGGATCGTGATCGCGGTCGACGGGCCGTCCGGCTCCGGCAAGTCCACCGTCGCCCGAGCCGTGGCCGCCCGGCGCGGCCTGCGCTACCTCGACACGGGGGCGATGTACCGCGCGGTCACCTGGGCCGTTCTCGACAGGCACGTGGACCCCTCCGACGCGGCAGCGGTCGCCGACCTCGCGCGCACCGTCGACCTGCAGATCAGCACCGACCCCGCGCCCGCGGTGGTGCACGTCGGGCCCGACGACGTGAGCGCCGCCATCCGGGGACCCGCGGTCACGACGGCGGTCAGCGCCGTCAGCGCCGTGCCGCAGGTCCGGACCCTCATGGTCGCGCGGCAGCGGGCGATCATCGGTGCCGGCGGCATCGTGGTGGAGGGCCGCGACATCGGGACGACCGTCGCCCCGGACGCCGACCTCAAAGTGTTCCTGACCGCGAGCCCGCATGCCCGGGCCAGCCGGCGTACGCACCAGGTCGGAGACACCGACGTCGCCGCCACGCGCAGCGACCTCGAGCGCCGGGACCGCCTCGACTCGGGGCGGGCGAGCTCGCCGCTGGCGCAGGCCGCCGATGCGGTGGTCATCGACTCGACCGACATGACGGTCGACGAGGTGGTCGACGCCGTGCTCGCCCGACTGCCTGCGCGGAGCGCGTCATGAGCCCCCGCCGGATGCCGGACCCTCGCCTCGGCGGGCACATCGTGCGCAGCGGGGCGGACGAGCCGCGCACGCTGCGGGCGGCGAGGCGCGGCGCGTCGGGGCTGCTGCGCGCCGCGTTCCGGCTGCGGGTGCACGGCCTGGAGCACCTCCCGGCGACCGGCCCGGTGATCCTCGCCGGCAACCACACGAGCTTCCTCGACGGCCCGTGCGTCTTCATCGTGCTGCCGCGCCCGTCGGCGTTTCTCATCAAGCACGAGATGTACGTCGGGCCGCTGAAGCCCTTCCTCGACCTGATCCGGCAGATCCCGGTGCACCGCGGGGTGCCTGACCGCACGGCACTGCGCCGCGGCCTCACGGTGCTCGCCGACGGGGGCGTGCTGGGCATGTTTCCCGAGGGCACGCGCGGGAGCGGCAACCTGGAGAACATCCAGCACGGGATCGGCTACCTCGCCCTCAAGGCCCGCTGCCCGGTCGTGCCGGTCGCCTGCTTCGGCACCGGAGAGGCGATGCCCACCGGTTCGCGGCTGCCCAAGTTCGGCACCTCGATCGACGTCGTCTTCGGCCCCGCGGTGCACCTCGACCTGCCGGCGACCCCGACGGCGTCGCGGCGGGCGATGGCCGACGCGGCGGAGCAGATCCGCGTCGCGCTGCTCGAGCACCTTGCGAACGCGACGACGTTGACGGGGCGCGGCTCCACCGGCGTACGCCGCAGCGCGTGAGCCGGCCATGAGGGACTCCGGTGACGCGCTGCCCGTCCTTGCCGTGGTGGGGCGGCCCAACGTCGGCAAGTCGACCCTGGTCAACCGCATCCTGGGGCGCCGGGAGGCGGTGGTCGAGGACGTGCCCGGCGTGACCCGCGACCGGGTGGCCTACGACGCGATCTGGAACGGCCGGGCATTCATCGTGGTCGACACCGGCGGCTGGGAGCCCGACGCCCGCGGCCTGGCCGCACGCGTCGCTGCCCAGGCCGAGGTCGCGGTCGACGCGGCCGACGCGGTGCTCCTGGTCGTCGACGCCACGGTCGGGGCCACGGACACCGACGACGCGGTCGCCCGGGTGCTGCGTCGCGCCGGCAAGCCCGTCGTACTCGCCGCCAACAAGGTCGACGACGAGCGCACGGAGGCGGACGCGCAGGGCCTGTGGTCGCTCGGGCTCGGTGAACCGCACCCGGTGAGCGCGATCCACGGTCGCGGCAGCGGTGACCTGCTCGACGCCATCCTCGCGGCGCTTCCCGACGCGCCGGCGGACCGCGATGACGATGCCGGGCCGCACCGGGTCGCCTTGGTGGGACGGCCGAACGTCGGCAAGTCCTCGCTGCTCAACCGGCTGGCGGGGGAGGAGCGCGCCGTCGTCGACGCCGAGGCCGGCACCACCAGGGATCCGGTCGACTCCCTCGTCGAGCTGGGCGGCGAGGTCTGGCGGTTCGTCGACACGGCGGGCATCAGGCGGCGGGTGCGGGAGGCGTCGGGCGCGGAGTACTACGCCCACCTGCGCACGGAGGCGGCCATCGACAAGGCCGAGGTGGCCGTCGTGCTGCTGGACGCCTCCGAGCCGATCACCGAGCAGGACCAGCGGGTGATCGGGACCGCGGTCGAGGCCGGCCGGGCGCTGGTCGTCGTGCTGAACAAGTGGGACCTGGTCGACGAGGACCGGCGGCTGCGCCTGGAGAAGGAGATCCGGCGCGATCTGGCCCGGGTCGCCTGGGCCCCCCGGGTCAACGTGTCGGCCCGGACCGGGCGGGCCGTCGACAAGCTCGTCCCCGCCCTGCACACGGCGCTGGACGGGTGGGCCCAGCGGGTGCCCACCGCCCAGCTCAACGCCTGGCTGGGCGAGGTGGTCGCGGCGACCCCGCCGCCCGTGCGCGGCGGCAAGCAGCCCAAGGTCCTCTTCGCCACCCAGGCCGCGACCCGACCGCCCCGTTTCGTCGTCTTCACCAGCGGGTTCCTGGAGGCCGGCTACCGGCGCTTCCTGGAGCGCCGGCTGCGGGAACGCTTCGGCTTCGAGGGCACGCCCGTGGAGATCAGCGTCCGCGTCCGCGAGAAGCGCAGGTCGTGACGGCCTGAGATAGATTGGTCGACGTTCGGCGCCCGTGGCGCCGGTCGCGGGCTGTGGCGCAGCTTGGTAGCGCACTTGACTGGGGGTCAAGGGGTCGCAGGTTCAAATCCTGTCAGCCCGACTTTTTGATCTTGGTATCGTCTCGGCCCGGTGGCCGCCTCACCCCGGGGTGCTCGCCGTCGGGCGGTGCCAGACGAGGCTGTAGCGGAAGAACAGGTGACGCCTGATGTCCGCCGCTGGAAGCTGCTGACGGACGGCCGCGCGCACGTGACCGTACGTCTCGTCCGGGTCTCGCACCGGCATGCCAGGCGGCGCGTGACCGATCGTGCCGCGGATGTTGCGCCACACGCCGATCGCGATGTTGGCCGGCACCGCGGCAGCCGCCAGCGCGTAGCCGGCGGCCGAGTCCTCGCGCGCGAGACCCAGCACGGCGAGGACCCCGCCGGGGCGGACGAGCTGCGACAGCCGGTCGAGCGCCGGCGCGAGCGGCAGGTGGTGCAGGCTCGCGATCGCGGTCACCGCGTCGTACGACGCGGGCTCGAGCTCGTGCTGCATCACGTCCCCCAGCAGCCAGGCGACGTTGACGGCGTCCGGCTGCGCCCGTGCCGCGGCGATCATGTCCGCGGAGGCGTCGATGGCATCGACGTGCGCGGCCCGCTCGGCCACCAGCCGGGCGAACCGCCCGTCGCCGCAGCCGACGTCGAGTGCCCGGTCCATGTGACGAGGGAGCCGCTGCAACAGGAAGTCGTGGTAGTGCGCGTTGTGGTCCCAGCGCAAGGTCTTGGGAATCTCCGGCAACGAGAGCCTCATGGAAGCGCAGTATCGGCCTCGGCCACCACCGGCGAGCGCACGGCGGGACCCTCCTACCTCCGTTGATCCTCGCGGCTCGTCGCACGACAGTTGGCGCCATGTCCCGGCGTCGCCTTCCCGCGCTCGTCGCTGCCCTGGTTTCGCTCGTCGGTGCACTTGCCGTTCCCGCGCTCGCCGGGTCACCGGTCACGACCCCTGCCTTCACCGACGCCGACGGCATCCACGTCGTGTCCCCGCAACGCATCGACGACCGGCAGTACGACGTGACCGTGAGCACGGCCGCCCTCGGCCGCACGGTGGACGTCCGCATCCTGGTCCCCGCCGACTACGGCACCCGGCCGACCGCCCGCTACCCGGTGCTCTACCTCTTCCACGGCACCAGCGGCCGGGCCTCGGACTGGGTGAACTCCGGCAACGCCGAGCAGGCCACGGCCGGCCTGCCCCTCATCGTGGTCATGCCCGACGCCGGCTTCGACGGCGACGGCGGCGGATGGTGCACCAACTGGTACGACGCGAAGACGGCCAAGGGACCGGCGCAGTGGGAGACCTTCCACGTGACGCAGCTCGTCCCGTGGATCGATGCCAACCTCGACACGGTCGCGGATCGAGACGGCCGGGCGATCGCCGGGTTGTCGCAAGGCGGCTTCTGCGCGTCGTCGTACGCCGCCCGCCACCCCGACACGTTCCTGTCGTTCGGCTCCTTCTCGGGTGCCCCGGACATCGACTACGACCCGCTCGTGGCGATCGGCGCCAACGCCGTCATCTCGGCCACCGCCGTCGGTCTGGACGGGGTCGAGCCCGACGCGATGTTCGGCCCGCGGGCAACGAACGAGATCAACTGGCAGGGTCACGACCCCGCGGACCTGGCCGAGAACCTGCGCTGGACCGACATGTGGCTGTTCACCGCCACCGGTGCGCCCGGCCCGCTCGACCCGGTGCCACCGAGCCCTGCCGCCATGGGCATCGAGGCGGCCACGCACGGGTCGACGATGAGCTTCTGGGAACGGCTGCAGACGCTCGGCATCACGAGCCATCTCGACGACTACGTCCTCGGGACGCACAGCTTCCCCTACTGGGCGCGCGACCTGGAGCAGTACCTTCCGCCGCTGATGCACCTCTTCGCCCACCCCCCGGCGGAGCCCCGGACCGTCAGCTACCAGTCGATCGACAAGCACTGGACCCAGTGGGGGTGGGACGTCGACCTGCACCGGCCGTCGGCCCAGCAGTGGAGCGGGCTGAGCGGCGCCGACGCGCGCGGCTTCACGTTGAGCGGGGTCGGTACGGCGACCGTCGTCACGCCGGCCTTCTACCGGCCCAACTCGCCGGCCACGGCGACGCTGTCGACCGGCGCCACCCAGCACCTGATCGCCGATCAGGGCGGCCACCTGCACCTCACGGTCCCGCTGGGCGCCACGGCCGACCCGGGCAGCGCGGCCGTCGTGGGCGTGCCCGTCCCACCGGACACACCGCCCATGGGCACCGTGACGGTGACGATCAGCGGCACGCCCGCGCCCGCGCCGGGCGGCTGACCCGAGCCGCGACATCCCGACGCCGTATCGTGCGCCGGATGAAGGCGCTGCTGTGCAAGGAGTTCGGTCCGCCCGAGTCGCTCGTCGTCGAGGAGGTGCCGGACCCGGTCGCAGGGCCCGGGCAGGTCGTCGTCGACGTCCACGCGTGCGGGATGACGTTCCCCGACCTGCTGATGATCGAGGACAAGTACCAGTTCAAGCCGCCGATGCCGTTCTCACCCGGCAGCGAGGTCGGCGGCGTGATCGCGGCGGTCGGCGACGGGGTCGACACGGTCCGGGTCGGCGACCGGGTGCTCGCCTCGGCTACCTGGGGCGGCTGCGCGGAGAAGGTCGCGCTCGCCGCGCAGGCCGTGCAACCGGTGCCCGACGGGATCGACCTCGTGCACGCGGCGGCATTCCTCTACGCCTACGGCACGTCCTACCACGCACTCGTCGACCGGGCGAAGCTCCAGCCGGGGGAGTCGCTGCTCGTCCTCGGCGCCGCGGGCGGCGTGGGGCTCGCCGCCGTCGACATCGGTCGCGTGCTCGGCGCGCAGGTGATCGCGGCGGCGTCCAGCGACGACAAGCTCGAGCTCTGCCGCGAGTACGGAGCCACCGAGACCATCAACTACTCGACCGTGGACCTGCGCGGCCGGCTCAAGGAGATCACCGGCGGCCGCGGCGTCGACGTCGTCTACGACCCGGTCGGCGGGCCGTTCAGCGAACCCGCCCTGCGGTCGACCGCCTGGGAAGGTCGCTTTCTCGTCATCGGCTTCGCCAACGGCGAGATCCCGCGCATCCCGCTCAACCTGCCCCTGCTCAAGGGTTGCGAGATCGTCGGCGTCTTCTGGGGGTCGTTCGCCGGACGGGAGCCGGCCCGCAACCGGGCCAACGTCGAACAGCTGCGGCGGTGGTGGACCGACGGCCGGATCCGGCCGCACGTCGGCGCCACCTACCCGCTCGAGCAGGCCGTGCAGGCACTGCGTGACATCGCCGATCGCAAGGCCAAGGGCAAGGTCGTCGTCGTCACCGACAACGCCCGGCAGGGCTAGGCACTACGCCAGCCAGGTCGACGCCGGGTAGACGAGTCCGTGGTACCCGGTCAGCGCCGGGCCGCTGTCGCTGTCCGGCAGCGTCGGGTTGACGAAGTTCATGACGTTGGGCCGGGCCATCGCCGAGCCGACCGAGCGGCTCGCCCAGATGAAGGGCAGGTCGTCGGCCAGTCGGGACATCACCGTCTGGTAGGCCGCGGCGCGGTCGCTCGACTTGCTGCTGGCCCGGCCCTTCTCCAGAGCCGCCTGGATCTGCGGGTCCTTGTTGCGCGCGAAGTTCAGCGACAGGCTGCCGACGGGCGCGACGGTGTCCTGGCTCCACCAGACGAAGTTCTGGTCCGGGTCCGAGGCACCGAACTGGATCCAGCCGTAGACCTGGTAGCTGCCCACGAGGGCGTTGGTGATGTACGACGCCTGCTCCACCACGTCGATGTCGACGTCGAGGCCGGCCGCGCGCCACATCGCCTGCACCAGCTGGGTGTTCTGCACGTTCGTCGGGTCGTTGGTCGTGCCGAGCTTGAACTTCGGCGCGCTGCCCTTGTCCTTCACGTAGTCCTGCACCAGCGACTTGGCCTTCGCGAGGTCGGGCTTCGCCGGGTAGCTCGTGCGGGCGTAGTAGGGCGAGCCCTTGTCGAACGGCCCGGTGATCGGCAGGAACTGCAGACCGACGCCGAGACCTGCGACCTTGACCAGCTTCTCCTGGTCCGTCGCGTAGGCCATGGCCTGCCGCACGCGGATGTCGTCGACGGGCGGCACCGCGGTGTTGACCATGAAGAAGACCAGCGTCGGCTCGCCGAGCGTGGAGTTCATGTCGTCGACGTACGTGACGTTCTTGTCGTTGCGGAAGTCGACGATGTTCTGGGCGGTGCTGCCGTACATCACGTCGATGTCGCCGGCGCGCAGGCTGTTGCCGCGCGCCTGCGAGTCGGGGATCGGTCGGAACGTCACCGTGTCGAGGTAGGGCAGGCCGCTGCGCCAGTACGACTGGTTGCGGGTCGCCGTGAAGTGGTCGCCGACCTTCCACTCCTGGAAGACGAACGGCCCGGTGCCGACGGGTGCGGTCGAGACCTTGCCGCCCTCGATCGCCTTGGGCGACACCATGTAACCGAGCTGGCTGCCGGGCACCAGGTAGGTGTCGAACGGCACCCACGGCGACTTCATCTTGACCACGACGGTGTCCGGTGCCGTTACCTGGACGGCGGCGACGTTGGCGAGTGCCGACCCGGTCAGCGGCGAGGCGATCGACCGGTCGAGGTTCGTCTTCACCGCCGCCGCGTCGAGCTGCTCGCCGTCGTGGAACTTGATGCCCGCCCTCGTGACGATCGTCCACTCGGTGTAGTCGGCGTTGTGTTCGATCGACTTCGCCAGGTACGGCTTGACCTTGAGATCGGCGCCGTAGTTCGCCAGCGAGTCGTAGATGCACACGGCATACGTGTGGCCGGTCTGGTCCCAGTGGTTGCTCGCGGGATCGAAGCCGTCGATCTCCGAGCCGACCCCGACGCGCAGCTTGCCGCCGCGCTTCGGCTGAGCCGTCGAGACGCCGGCGTTGGCTGCCGGCGTCTGCTGCCCGCCGCCCGTCTTCCCGCCGCTGCTGCTGCAGGCGGCGAGCAACGCTCCGCTGCCCGCCACGCCGGCGGCCGCGACGGCGGCGCGGCCGCTGCCGACGAGGAAAGCGCGACGGTCCAGCGGCTGCGCCACGATGCTCACCTTCCCGTTGGGGTGTTGGCGCGGACTATAGGGTTGGATGTGTCCGTGTCGCAGCAGTCCGCGTCGACCGCCGTGGTCGAGCCGGTGCCCGACACCTCGCGCGTGCTCACCGTCCCCAACGCGCTGAGCGTTCTTCGGCTCCTCGGCGTACCGCTGTTCCTCTGGCTGCTGCTGGGACCGCACGCCGACGGCGCCGCCATCGCGGTGCTCGCGCTCAGCGGCATCACCGACTACCTCGACGGCAAGATCGCCCGGCGTTTCAACCTCGTCAGCCGGCTCGGCGAGCTGCTCGACCCTGCCGCCGACCGCCTCTACATCGCCTCGACGCTGGCGGCCTTCCTCGTCCGCGACGTGATCCCGTGGTGGCTGGTCGTGGTGCTGGTCGGCCGCGAACTCGTCATCCTGTGCACCGTGCCGGTGCTACGACGTCACGGGCTGCTCGCCCTTCCCGTGCACTTCATCGGGAAGGCCGCGACGTTCAACCTGCTCTACGCGTTCCCGCTGCTCCTCGTCGGCGACCCGCACGCGCTGGACGTCGACTGGGTGCGCCCGATTGCATGGGGGCTCGTCGGGTGGGGGACCGCACTCTACGTGTGGGCGGGCGTGCTCTACCTGTGGCAGACGGTGCTGATCGCGCGAGGTGAGCCGGGGTCATGAGGAGCGTGTCGTGAGGGCGGTCGTGATGGCCGGCGGTGAAGGCAGCCGGTTGCGCCCCATGACAGCCAACCTCCCCAAGCCGTTGCTGCCCGTGGCCAACCGGCCGATCATGGAGCACGTCCTGCGCCTGCTCCGTCGCCACGGCTACGACGAGACCGTCGTGACCGTGCAGTTCCTCGCCTCGCTGATCCGCAACTACTTCGGCGATGGCGACGAGCTCGACATGGCGCTGCGCTACGCGACCGAGGAGCTGCCGCTCGGCACCGCCGGCAGCGTCAAGAACGCCGAGGACGCGCTGCGCGGCGAGCCGTTCCTGGTCATCTCGGGCGACGCGCTCACCGACATCGACCTGACCGAGATGGTGCGCCTGCACCGCGAGCGCGGGGCGCTGGTGACCGTCGCGCTGAAGTCGGTGCCCAACCCGCTGGAGTTCGGCATCGTCATCACCGACGCCGACGGCCGGATCGAGCGCTTTCTCGAGAAACCCACGTGGGGCCAGGTGTTCTCCGACACCGTCAACACCGGCATCTACGTCATGGAGCCGGAGATCCTCGACCACGTGGCCGACGGCGTGCCCGTCGACTGGTCCGCCGACGTGTTCCCTGCGCTGCTCAAGGCCGGCGCCCCGATCTACGGCTACGTCGCCGACGGCTACTGGGAGGACGTCGGCACCCACGAGAGCTACCTCAAGGCGCACGCCGACGTGCTCAACCGCCAGGTCGACGTCGACATCGACGGCTTCGAGCTGGCTCCCGGGGTGTGGGTCTGCGAAGGGGCCGAGGTCGATCCCGACGCGGTGCTGAAGGGGCCGATCCTGATCGGCGGCTACGCCAAGGTGGAGGCCGGCGTCGAGCTGCGGGAGTACACGGTGCTCGGCAGCAACGTGGTCGTGAAGAGCGGCGCCTTCCTGCACCGCGCCGTCCTGCACGACAACGTGTTCGTCGCCTCGCACGCGAACCTGCGCGGCTGCGTCGTGGGCAAGAACACCGACATCATGCGGGGCGCCCGCATCGAGGAGGGCGCGGTCGTCGGCGACGACTGCGTCGTCGAGGAGGAGGCCTTCCTCACCGTCGGGGTGAAGGTCTACCCGTTCAAGACGATCGAGGCCGGCGCGGTCGTCAACACCAGCGTCATCTGGGAGTCGCGCGGTCAGCGCAACCTCTTCGGGCCGCGGGGCGTGTCCGGTCTGGTCAACGTCGAGATCACGCCCGAGCTGGCGGTGCGGCTGGCCAGCGCCTACGCCACCACCCTGCGCAAGGGCAGCACGGTCGTGGCCGCCCGCGACGCCTCCCGGGCCGCCGTGGCCCTCAAGCGGGCGGTGGTCAGTGCATTGACGGCCAGCGCGATCGACGTCCGTGACCTGGAGCTGTCGCCGACGCCGGTGACGCGCTTCGAGACCCAGCACAGCGACGCGGTCGGCGGCGTGATGCTGCGCACGACCCCGGGCGACGCCCAGGGCGTCGACATCGTCTTCCTCGATCCCCAGGGCGCCGACCTCTCCCAGGCGGCGCAGCGGCGGCTGGAGCGGGTCTTCGGCCGCCAGGAGTTCCGGCGCGCCTTCCCGGGCGAGATCGCCGAGCTCACCTTCCCCGGCCGGTTCCTCGACAACTACAGCCAGGAGCTGCTCGCCTGCGTCAGCGTCGACGAGATCCGCGACGCGGACCTGCGCGTGGTCATCGACACCGCGGGGGGCGCCGCCACCCTTGTGCTCCCGACGCTCCTCGGCCGCCTCGGTGTCGACGCCTTGACCGTGAACGGCCGCCTCGACGAAATCGCGCCGACCGAGACGATCGTCGAGCACATGCGTGGCCTCGAGCGGCTGGGCGAGCTGGTGTCGTCGTCCCGTGCCGCCTTCGGCGTGCGTTTCGACCCGGTGGGGGAGCGGCTCGCGCTCATCGACGAACGCGGCGAGCTGGTCCACGACGAACGCGCCCTCCTCGTCGTCATGGACCTCGTCGCCGCCGAACGCCGGGCCGGCGCGGTCGCCCTGCCGGTCACGACCACTCGCGTCGCGGAGCAGGTGGCGGCCTACCACGGCTGCGGCGTGCGCTGGTCGACGATGTCCGCCGACGACCTGTCGAGCGCGGCCTCCGAACCCGAGGTGATCTTCGCGGGCGACGGGCGCGGCGGCTTCATCGTCCCGGAGTTCTCCCCGCACGTGGACGGGATCGCGGCGTTCGTGCGGCTGCTCGGGCTGGTGGCACGGACGAAGCTGACGTTGAGCGAGATCGACGCACGCATCCCGCAGGCCCACGTCGTACGCCGCTCCGTGCCGACCCCGTGGGCGGCCAAGGGCACGGTCATGCGCCTGGTGGTCGAGGCCGCGGGCAGCCGCGAGATCGACACCACCGACGGCGTCCGGATCGTCGAGCCCGACGGTCGCTGGGCGCTCGTGCTTCCCGACCCCGCGGAGGCCGTCACGCACCTGTGGGCCGAAGGAGCCGACACGGCCGGCGCCACCACGCTGCTCGAGGACTGGGCGCAGGTCGTCGCGCGGGCCGGCACCTGAGCCTCGGCCGGACGGTCCCCGTGTCCGCTACGCCTGGTTGACACGCCCGCCGGCAACACCCCAAGCGCTGCGAGCCATCACACAATGGACCGGTGAGCCGGGCTGAGACCACAGTCGGGCGGCGCGTCGACTTCACGATGTCGCTGCTCGTCGACACGATGGCCGCCAGCCTGGATCCCGCCTACGCCGAGGCGGCGAAGCGCCGCGATGCCGCCCCCGCCGCCCCCGCCGCCTCGCGCCGGCCGTGGGCCGTGGTCGGGGTGGCCGCGGTCGCGGTCGGCCTGGTGCTGGCGATCGGCGCCGTGCAGACCCACGACCGCGCGCCGGACGCCGCGCGCACCCGCGCCCGGCTGGTCGACGCGGTGCAGGCGCGCACGCACACCACCGAGACGTTGCAGCAACAGCTCGACCGGTTGCGCACGCAGACCAGCAACGACCGCGCCCGGCTGCTCGCAACCTCCGGCGCCGGCGCGGCGCTCGACGACGAGGTCAACTCGCTCGAGGCGGCCGCCGGCACCGTGCCCCTGCACGGCGACGGCCTGCGCGTGCGCCTCGACGACGCCCCCGCCGCCGACAACAGCAACCCGCTCGGCGGCACCGACCCGCGCGCCGGCACGGGCGATGCCGTCAGCCGGGTGCTCGACCGCGACCTGCAGCAGGTGGTCAATGCGCTCTGGGCGGCCGGAGCGCGGGGCATCGCCATCAACGGCGAGAGGTTGACCGCGCAGACGGCGATCCGGTCGGCCGGCTCGGCGATCCTCGTCGCCTACCGGCCGCTCTCGCCGCCCTACGACATCACCGCCGTCGGGGACCCGGTCGGGCTCGAGACCCGCTTCGGGACGAGCGCGACCGCCGACCGGTTCCGCGCCTACCACGACCTCTACGGCCTGCGGTTCACCTATGTTCGCGTGCGGGGGGTCACCCTGCCCGCCGCGTCGGCGCTGTCCTTGCGCTACGCCGCCCCCGTATCCGGGAGCCAACCGTGATCATCCTTCTCGCCCTCGCGGTCGGCATCGGCGTCGGTCTCTACGTCGAGCCCACGGTGCCGCTCGGCCTGCAGCCCTACCTGCCGATCGCCGTCGTCGCCGCGCTCGACGCGCTGTTCGGGGCGGTCCGCGCCCAGCTTGAGGGCATCTTCGACGACAAGGTCTTCGTCGTCTCGTTCATCGCCAACGTCCTCGTCGCCGCGCTGATCGTCTTCCTCGGCGACCAGATCGGGGTCGGCGGTCAGCTGTCGACCGGCGTCGTCGTCGTCTTCGGCATCCGCATCTTCTCCAACGCCGCCGCCATCCGGAGGCATCTGTTCCGTGCCTGACACGAAGCCTCGTACGACGTCGGCGGCGGACTCCGACACCGCGCCGGAGGTGTCGCCCGCGCCCGGCTCGCCGTGGCGTGCACTCGTGCGGCTGCGTGCGACGCGTGCCCAGGCCATCGTCGCGCTGCTGTGCGGGCTGCTCGGCTTCGCACTGGTGACCCAGGTGCACACCCATGAGTCGTCCGGCGGCCTCGCCGCCGCCCGCCAGGAGGACCTGATCGGGATCCTCAACGACCTGAGCGCCCGCGAAGACCGGCTGCGCACCGAGATCGACGGGCTCGAGACCAGCCGGGCGCGCCTGCTCTCCGGCTCCGACCAGCGCCAGGCGGCGCTCGAGGAGGCGCAGCGGCGGGCGCAGACCCTCGGCATCGTCGCCGGCACCATCGCCGCCCAGGGGCCGGGCATCGTGCTGACGATCGACGACCCGAAACGCACCGTCGGGTCCGACGTGCTGCTCGACGCCATGGAGGAGCTGCGCGACGCGGGCGCCGAGACCATGCAGGTCGGCTCCGTGCGGGTCGTCGCCTCCACCTACTTCACCCAGGGTGCGGACGGCATGGCGGCCGACGGCCAGCCCCTGCAAGCGCCCTACCGCTTCATCGTCATCGGGGACCCCCGCACGCTCGCGGCCGCGATGACGATCCCCGGTGGTGTGATCGACACCGTCGCCGCGGCCGGCGGCGGCGCGAAGGCGGCGGTGGCCTCGTCCAACCACCTGGTGGTGAGCGCCTTGCGACCCCCACAGCGGGCTCGTTAGGCTCGCCCGGCTCGGCTTGCCGGGCACGTCGACGGTCACGAGTCCCGGGTGAGGTGCAGTGTTTCCCGACGATCTGCGTTACACGGCCGAGCACGAGTGGGTCCGCCGAGTCGGCGATGACACCGTTCGCGTCGGCATCACCGCCTATGCCCAGGACCAGCTCGGCGACATCGTCTTCGTGTCGCTGCCGACCGCGGGCACCGACGTGGCGGCGGGCCAGTCGCTCGGCGAGGTCGAGTCGACCAAGAGCGTCTCCGAGATCTACGCGCCGCTCGCCGGCACCATCGCCGAGCGCAACGAGACGCTGAGCGCACAGCCGGAGCTCGTCAATGCCGATCCCTACGGCGACGGCTGGATGGTGGAGATCCGACTTGCAGACGCCGCCGCCGTCGACGGCGCGCTGGCCGGGCTCATGGACGCCGATGCCTACCGGACCACGGTCGACACGGCGTGAATTCCGCGTCACTCTCCACCTGACGTTGATGCCGGCGAGCGGTTACCCGGCGCGTCCGCGCCGACACGCGGACGGGTCCCGGCAACCGATTCGATCCGGTTGACCGTGCCTCGACCTGCCGTCTAGGTTCGGCTCGCGCCCCTCGGGGCTCACCGTCAACCTTCAGTGCCGGTCCAGACTCCGGGAGGCAGCGCCGCGATGGCGATGGTGTTCTGCACCCAGTGCGGCCAGCAGAATCCCGGGGACAGCCGCTTCTGCGCCCGGTGCGGGTCTCCACTGGCGCACCCCGGGGGAGGGGAGCGGTCGGCCGAGCAGACGTCGACGATCTCCCTCGGCAGCCTCGAGAGCCTCGAGCACGCGGACGTCGACGACGAGGCGTTGCCGGGCGACGTCGTCGCCGACATGCCGCACGGCGCGGCGTTGCTCGTGGTCAAGCGCGGGCCCAACGCCGGCAGCCGGTTCCTGCTCGACAAGGACGTCACCACGGTCGGCCGGCACCCGGAGAGCGACATCTTCCTCGACGACGTCACGGTCTCGCGCCGGCACGCGGAGTTCACCCGGGCCGGCGACGGCTTCGGCGTCCGCGACGTCGGCAGCCTCAACGGCACCTACCTCAACCGCGAGCGGATCGACGAGGCCTCGCTGACCAGCGGCGACGAGGTGCAGGTCGGCAAGTTCCGGCTCATCTTCCTGACCGGTGCGACCGGCACCGGCGAGCATGCCGGGAGTGACGCATGACGGCGAGCCCCCAGCCCGCCCACCGGCAGCCGGCCACGCCGAGAGGCCGGCCGTTCCTGAGCATCGGCGAGGTCCTCGCCCAGCTGCGCGGAGACTTCCCCGACGTCACGATCTCGAAGATCCGCTTCCTCGAGGCCGAGGGCCTGGTGCGGCCCCAGCGCACGCCGTCGGGCTACCGCAAGTTCTCGCGCGACGACGTCGGACGGCTTCGCTACGTGCTGACCGCCCAGCGCGACCACTACCTGCCGCTGCGGGTGATCAAGGAGCACCTCGACGCGATCGACCGCGGTCTCGAGCCCCCGGCACTGACCGGTGGCGGGCCGCGGGTGCCGCGCGCGCTGGTCGCGGCCGAGGGGCTGCCCGGCCCCGATACGTTCCGCCGTGAGCCGACCGAGCTGCGCCTGTCCCGGAGCGAGCTGATGGACGCCGCCGGTCTCGACGAGGCAGGGCTCGGCAAGCTCGAGGACGCCGGGCTCGTCTCCACCCGGCCCGGCTCCAGCCACTACGACGGCGATGCGCTGCTGATCGCCAAGAGCGCCGCGGAGCTCGCGCGGTTCGGCATCGAGCCACGCCACCTGCGGTCGTTCCGCGCGGCCGCCGACCGGGAGGTCGGGCTCATCGAGCAGGTCGTCACCCCGATGGTCCGGCAGCGCCACCCCGAGGGTCGGGCCCGCGCCGAGGAGGTCGCCCGGGAGATCGCCGCCCTGTCGGTCACGCTGCACGCGACGCTGGTCAAGGCCGGGCTGCGGCCGGGGCTCGGACGTTGACCGAGGGCTCTCGCGGCCGCTGTCGGCGGCCCGGGCAACGGGGTACCGTGGCAGCGTGAACGAGGTCAGCGTGGTCGGCGTCCGCGTCGAGCTGCCCAGCAACCAGCCCATCGTGCTGCTCAAGGAGACCTCGGGAGATCGCTACCTGCCGATCTGGATCGGCGCGGTCGAGGCCACCGCCATCGCGTTCGCCCAGCAGGGGGTCGTGCCGGCCCGTCCGCTCACCCACGACCTGTTCAAGGACGTCCTCGAAGCACTGGAGACCCCGCTTCAGGCGGTGCACATCACCGAGCTGCGCGACGGCGTCTACTACGCCGAGCTGCACTTCCCCGACGACGTCACCGTCTCCGCCCGCCCCTCCGACGCGATCGCGCTGGCGATCCGAGGCGGCACGCCGATCTTCGCCGCGGAGGAGGTGCTCGACGAGGGCGGCCTCGCGATCCCCGACGAGCAGGAGACCGAGGTCGAGAAGTTCCGTGAGTTCCTCGACTCGATCTCGCCCGAGGACTTTCAGACCGGCTCCTGATCCGCCGATATATCTAAGGCTCGACCTGAGGTTGAGAGTTTTGACGCGCCGTCGGAGGACGTTGACGGCGTACGACGGCCTCCATACCGTCAGTCGTCCGATGCACGAGCGGAGGTTCCCCGTGGAGAGCAGGACGACCGGACGCGTCGGCGACCCGAGCGCAACGACCGGTGCCCAGCCGACGGGGGAGCAGCAAGAGCTTTTCGAGCTCGACGATCCGCACGGCGGCGCGACCGACAACGTCGGCTACCGCGGCCCGACCGCCTGCTCGGCCGCAGGCATCACCTACCGGCAGCTCGACTACTGGGCGCGCACCGGCCTGCTCGAGCCCAGCGTCAGGCCGGCCCAGGGGTCCGGCACGCAGCGGCTCTACTCCTTCCGCGACATCCTGGTCCTGAAGGTCATCAAGAAGCTGCTCGACTCGGGCGTCTCGCTGCACAACATCCGCACCGCCGTCGAGCACCTGCGCCGACGCGGTGCGCAGGACCTCGCGCAGATCACGCTGATGAGCGACGGCACGACCATCTACGAGCTGAGCTCACCCGACGAGGTCGTCGACCTCCTGCAGGGCGGTCAGGCCGTGTTCGGCATCGCCGTCGGTCGCGTGGTCCGCGAGGTCGAGGGCTCGCTCGCCGCGCTGCCGGCCGAGCGGGCCGACGACTCCGGCCAGACCGTGCCCGTGACTGAGGGAGCCGACGAGCTCGCCCACCGCCGCCGCCGCCGCACCAGCGCGTAGGCGGTTCGCGCGGGGCCGCTGCTAGCGTGATGGTGCTGTGACCGACCGCACCTCACTCACCCGGCTCGCGTCGGCACGACCGTTCGCCCTCCGCCACATCGGCCCCTCTGCCGACGAGCAGGCGAAGATGCTGGCCACCCTCGGCTACGACTCGCTCGATGCGCTGACCGACGCCGCCGTCCCGGCCAGCATCCGCGAGCGCGCCCCCTTGGAGCTGCCGCCGGCAGCGACCGAGGAGGAGATGCTCGCCGAGCTGCGCGAGCTGGCCGGGCGCAACCGTGTCATGACCTCGATGATCGGCACCGGCTACTACGACACCTTCACGCCGCCGGTGATCAGGCGCAACCTGCTCGAGAGCCCCGGCTGGTACACCGCCTACACGCCCTACCAGCCGGAGATCTCGCAAGGCCGGCTCGAGGCGCTGCTCACGTTCCAGACCATGGTCGAGGACCTCACCGCCCTCCCGGTCGCCAACGCCTCGCTGCTCGATGAGGCAACCGCGGCGGCCGAGGCGATGGCGCTGTGCCGGCGGGCTGCCGGCTCCTCCTCTGACCGGTTCGTCGTCGATCGCGACTGCCATCCGCAGACGATCGACGTCGTCAGGACCCGCGCCGAGCCACTCGGGATCGAGGTCGTCGTGGCCGACCTCGCGCAGCCGCTGCCGGCGGGGGACCTGTTCGGCGTGCTGGTGCAGTACCCCGGGTCCAGCGGTGCCGTCCGCCCACTCGCCCCGGTCGTCGACGCGGCGCACGCGCGCGACGCGCTGGTCGCGGTCGCCGCCGACCTGCTCGCCCTCACCCTGCTGCGGCCGCCGGGGGAGGAGGGCGCCGACATCGCGGTGGGCAGCGCCCAGCGCTTCGGCGTACCGCTGGGGTTCGGCGGGCCGCACGCCGCCTACATGTCGGTGCGCGCCGACCTCGCCCGCTCCCTGCCCGGGCGGCTCGTCGGCGTCACCGTCGACGCCGACGGCAACCCCGGCTACCGGCTGGCCCTGCAGACCCGCGAGCAGCACATCCGCCGGGAGCGCGCAACCAGCAACATCTGCACCGCGCAGGTGCTGCTGGCCAACATCGCCGCCATGTACGCCGTCTACCACGGGCCCGATGGTCTGACGGAGATCGCCCGCCGCACGCACCGCTACGCCGCGATTCTGAAGGCGGGCCTGCAGGCCGGCGGGGTCGACGTCACACCGGAGCCGTGCTTCGACACCGTCACCGCCCACGTGCCGGCCCGGGCCGACGAGGTCATCGCGGCCGCGCGGGCCGGTGGCGTCAACCTGCGCCGGGTCGACGGCGACACCGTGGGGGTCAGCTGTGACGAGACCACCCGGCCCGAGCACGTCGTCGCGGTGTGGGCGGCGTTCGGCGTGTCCGGGACCGACGTCGACGCAGCGACGCCTCCCGAGCTCCCCGGCCAGCTGCTGCGGACCTCGCCGTTCCTCACCCATCCGGTCTTCCACGAGCACCGCTCGGAGACCGCGATGCTGCGCTACCTGCGGCGCCTGGCCGACCGCGACATCGCCCTCGACCGGGCCATGATCCCGCTCGGCTCCTGCACCATGAAGCTCAACGCGGCGGCCGAGATGGAGCCGATCAGCTGGCCGGAGTTCGCCGGGCTGCACCCGTTCGCGCCGCTCGAGCAGGCCGGCGGACACCTCGAGCTGATCGCGGGACTCGAGCGCTGGCTCGCGGAGATCACCGGCTACGAGGCCGTGTCGCTGCAGCCCAACGCCGGCTCCCAGGGCGAGCTCGCCGGGCTGCTCGCCATCCGGGCCTACCACCGCGACCGCGGCGAGGGGGGACGCAACGTCTGCCTGATCCCGTCGTCGGCGCACGGCACGAACGCCGCCAGCGCCGTGATGGCGGGCATGCGGGTGGTCGTCGTGGCCTGCGACGACGGCGGCAACGTCGACCTCGAGCACCTGCGCGACACGGCGGCCGAGCACCGCGACGACCTCGCCGCGATCATGCTGACCTACCCGTCCACGCACGGCGTCTACGAGGAGCACGTGCGGGAGGTGTGCGACGTCGTCCACGAGGCGGGCGGGCAGGTCTACCTCGACGGCGCCAACCTCAACGCGCTGGTCGGCCTGTCGCGACCCGGCAGGCTGGGCGCCGACGTCTCCCACCTCAACCTGCACAAGACCTTCTGCATCCCGCACGGCGGGGGCGGACCCGGGGTCGGCCCGGTTGCCGTGCGGGCCCACCTCGCGGCGTACCTGCCCACGTCGGCGCTGCGCCCGGAGGCCGGGCCGGCCACCGGCATCGGCGCGATCGCTGCGGCACCGTGGGGCTCGGCCGGGATCCTGCCGATCTCGTGGGCCTACATCCGGCTGATGGGAGCCGACGGGCTGCGGCAGGCCACCCAGGTCGCGATCCTCGCCGCCAACTACGTGGCGCACCGCCTGGCCAGCCACTACCCGGTGCTCTACACGGGGCGGGCCGGGCTGGTTGCCCACGAGTGCATCGTCGACCTGCGGGCGCTCACCAAGGAGACCGGGATCAGCGTCGACGACGTCGCCAAGCGCCTGATCGACTACGGCTTCCACGCGCCGACGATGTCGTTCCCGGTGGCCGGCACGCTGATGATCGAACCGACCGAGTCAGAGGACCTGGCCGAGGTCGACCGGTTCTGCGACGCCATGATCGCGATCCGAAGGGAGATCGCGCGGGTGGCGGCAGGGGAGTGGGACCGGCTCGACAACCCGCTCAAGAACGCGCCGCACACGGCAGCCATGCTGGCGGGCCCGTGGCCGCACGCCTACGAGCGGACCGTGGGGGCGTTCCCCGCCGGGGGAGATCCGCGGGACAAGTACTGGCCGCCGGTCCGCCGGCTGGACCAGGCGCACGGGGATCGCAACCTGGTCTGCGCCTGCCCGCCGGTCGAGGCCTTCCAGGAGCGCTGAGCGTCAGGCGGCGTTGACCGGGTGGCTCTCTGGCTGGCTCTCGAGCGGGCGGCGAGGGGCGACGACGCGCCCGTCGGGCAGCAGGTCACCGGTGTCGTCGAAGGAGACGACGCCGTTGCAGAGCAGGCTCCAGCCTTGCTCGGGGTGGCTCGAGACGACGCGTGCGGCATCGCGGTCGGCCGCGTCGGCGGCTGGGCACTGCGGCTCGTGTGGGCACATGTGTGCCTCCGGTGCTGGTCCTCGGGCGGCCGAGGGTCGCCCGGTCGCACTTCTTGGTCGCTCCGGCAGGCGAAGCGGTTGATGTCCATGTCGGCAGATCTACTGGTCCACCGAATAGCACGGCGACCACTTTTGTGGACCATTCCGGGTCGAACGATGCGCTTGGGCTAGTGACTGTGGACGAACGGCGTAGCGGGCTCCTACGTCCGGCCCCTACGTCCGGCCTTGACCTTCCTGGGCCGCTCGCAAGGTCACACCACTCGCCGCGTCCTCCGCCATCCAGTCGGCGTGGCGGACCGGCCAGCCCGCCCCGCGCATCGCGGCGCAGACCTCGGCGTCGTCGTCGACGACCAGGGCGACCTGGCGCCCCTTCGCCAGCGCACGGACCAGCTCCGGCTTCGCCAGCCGCGCCGGGCGCCGATCGCGGGCGCGGCGCATCACCAGCCGCCCGGGCGGAAGGCCGTGCCGGTCGAGCCACCGCTGCGTGTCGCCGCGCGTCTGCTCGGGCCGACCCGTGACGTAGACCAGGTCGTAGACCGCCGCCAGCTCGCGCGCCAGCGCGATGCCGTCGGCCAGCGGCGGGTCGTCCGGGATGGCGGCGAAGAACGCATCCCAGTCCTTCGGCCGGCCCCGGACGTGGTGCAGCCGGTGCCGCACGTCCGCGACCACCCCGTCGATGTCGACGATCGCCAGCGGGCGTTCGGTCACGCGGGGAGGGTACGCCGAACTCGACTTGACATAATGTCCATTATCGGCACACGGCGGGTGAGCACGAGAGGGGCTCGGGAGGGGCTACCGCTGCCGGCGTACGCGATCTCATGCGTGCCGCGCCGCGAGATACAGCTCGGCGGCCACCGATGCCGCGGCGAACGCGGCGATCAGCGTTGCGGGGCGCGCCGGCAACCGGCCGGTCACCGCGGCGTGCGCCAACGTCGCCGCATCGCCGGAGTCCGCGGCCACCTGTGCCAGGAACGCGCCGCGAGCACCGCCGCCGCCGCCGTAGGCCCCGGCAAGGGCCACGACCCCGAGTGCCAGCTCCCGGGCACCGACCATGCGGGTCAGCCAGTTCGCGGAGCGCGCGGTGTCGACGTCGGCACCCAGCAGCTGCGCCGACAGCTCCGGCAACAGCAGCATCCCGCCGCCGAGCCCGGCCCGGACCGCACCGATCGCCTGCAACGAGAGCCGGCCCAACCCGTCGGACCGGTCGCGACGCCGCGCCGCGACGCGCACCGCATCCGCGACTCCGACGGCAGGTGCGGTAGCCTGTTTCCACCCGCGGGCGCTCATCTATGGGCCTCCTCAAGACTGCGGTTGGCGCGAGCCGACATTGCGGCAGGCGGGTTCTCGTGGTCGATGACGGGAATCCTTTGCTGCGTTGGCTCGTTCCCGATAAGAGACATCCAACGCCCGGGAGGCAAGCAAACATGGGCGAGCGAGTTCTCCGAGGCACCCGCCTCGGTGCGATTAGTTACGAGACCGACCGGCACACCGAGCTGGCACCGCGTCGCGACGTGGCGTTCGACTGCCCACGCGGTCACAAGTTCACCGTGCCTCTCGCCGCCGACGCCGACATCCCGGCCACCTGGGAGTGCAAGGCGTGCGGGGCCATCGCGATCCTCGTCGACGGCAGCCTGCCCGAGGAGAAGCCCGCGAAGCCGCCGCGCACGCACTGGGACATGCTCATGGAGCGGCGTACCACCGAGGACCTCGAGGAGGTCCTCGCCGAGCGCCTGGCAGTTCTGCGGGGTCACGACCGCAAGTCGGCCTGATCGACTGCCGGCCCACCGCCGGCACCTAGGACCGCCAGGTCACGTGTTCGACCCCCCCCGAATGCGTGACCTGGCTCTTTCATGTCCGCCCTCGACGTGGGTGCGGCGTGGTGTCGAGCGGCGGCCGGTGATCCCCCAGGCCGTCACCCGCCACAGCGCCTCCGCGACGATCGTGCGGCTCATCTTGCTCGCTCCGGCGGTCCGCTCGACGAACGTGATCGGCACCTCGCGCACCCGGAAGCCCGCCTGCCAGGCCCGCCAGGCCAGGTCGATCTGGAAGCAGTAGCCCTGCGAGGCGACCCGGTCGAGCGGCAGCGACTCGAGCACCCGCCTGCGGTAGGCGCGGTATCCGCCGGTGGCGTCCTTCAACGGCAGCCCGAGCATGACCCGGGTGTAGACGTTGCCGCCCCGCGACAGCAGCATGCGGGCCGCCGGCCACTGCCGCACCTCGCCACCGCTGACCCAGCGCGAGCCGAGCACCAGGTCGGCGTCGGCCAGCGCCTCGAGAAGCCGTGGCAGCTCCTCGGGCGCGTGCGAGCCGTCGGCGTCCATCTCCACGACCGCGTCGTAGCCGCGTTCCAGCGCCCACCGGAACGCCGCGATGTACGCCGCACCGAGGCCGGCCTTCTCACTGCGGTGCATGACGTGGACCTGCGGGTCGCCCGCGGCCAGCTCGTCGGCCAGGTCGCCGGTGCCGTCGGGGCTGCCGTCGTCGACGACGAGGACGTCGGCCGAGGGCACGGCGGCGCGCAGCCGGGCAAGCGTGTGCGGCAGGTTGTCACGCTCGTTGTAGGTGGGCATCGCGACCAGCACCCGGCCGATGTGGTCGTTCACCCGTGC
>Ga0207652_10001009_pt1 | contig 25962 bp, 25 predicted proteins | sample KBSC63BmetaG_FD_184334 | JGI IMG/M metagenome (GOLD analysis project Ga0207652, IMG submission 184334) | Corn rhizosphere microbial communities from Kellogg Biological Station, Michigan, USA - KBS C6-3B metaG (SPAdes) (version 2) | ecosystem: Host-associated > Plants > Roots > Rhizosphere ... | reverse complement strand
CCGTGGATCGAAAATGATGATCCGATTTGCGATGCGATTACGATGTTGTTGCCAGCCTATGCTGCCATCGAGCAGGCCGCGCGGGATTGCGGTTTTGATCCGGACAATCCGCCAAATCTCACCAAGATAACGGAAACGCTGTGATCGCCGATGTCTCAAACGGGGTCATTCGCGGCCCTCTTGACACCCGGCAAAAGACCTTCCAGCTGCAAGCCTTCGATGCTGGCGGCCTGCTTCATGACGTTCGCTCGGGTAGGACGAAGGTCGAATGAACTTGCGGCTTTTCCGTTAGCGCAAGGACTCTAAAATGATTATATTGTTGGCCGGTAAGTAGGTCGCGGAGAAGATTGCTGAAACCGCGCCTCCCTGATTTTGTTCATGGCGAAGAATGCATGCGTACGTAGTCGAACTTTGAGGTTGACTCCCGGCTCGCGGGAAAAGATGCGCCCGCCGTTCAGTGGATTTTACGCATGAACGAGAGCATCTCAGCACCTTTTATTCGATACCCGATCGCAACGTCGTTGCTGATGGCGGGAATTTTATTCGTCGGCCTGGTTGCCTATCCGTTATTGCCTGTAGCGCCGTTGCCCCAGGTTGATTTTCCGACGATCCAGGTCGCAGCATCACTGCCGGGCGGCAGTCCCGAAACCATGGCCTCGTCGGTGGCGCAGCCGCTGGAACGGCAGCTGGCGCAAATCCCCGGCGTCGCGCAAATGACGTCGACCAGTTCGCTGGGCTCTACCGCGATCACGATCCAGTTCGAACTCAACCGAAGCATCGACGGCGCGGCCAACGACATCCAGGCGGCCATCAATGCCGCCGGCGGACAGCTACCGAAAAACTTGCCGACACCGCCGACGTACCGAAAGGTCAACCCGGCCGACTCACCGATCCTGCTGCTGTCGGCCACGTCAGATACGCTACCCTTGATCGCAGTGAGCGATGGCACTGATGCCCAGCTCGCCCAGCAGATCAGCCAGATCTCCGGCGTCGCGCAGGTGTTCATCGGGGGCCAGCAGAAGCCCGCAATTCGCATCCAAATCGACCCGGCAAAGCTGGTGGCCAAAGGCCTGTCGCTCGAAGACGTCCGCAACCAGATCGCGATCACGACAGTTGACAGTCCGAAGGGAAACATCGACGGCGGCACCCGCAGCTATACGATCTATGCGAATGATCAGCTTCTGGAGTCCAAAGACTGGAACGACGTCATCATTGCCTATCGCAACGGCGGACCGTTGCGGATCCGCGACATCGGTCAGGCCGTCTCGGGGCCCGAAGATGTCAAGCAAGCCGCCTGGGCCGACGGAAAACGTGGCGTATTTCTTGTTATCTTCAAGCAGCCCGGCGCCAACGTCATCGACACCGTCGACAAGATCAAGGCACAGTTGCCAAGGCTAATTGCTGCTCTTCCACCCGCCATCAAGATCAAGATTATCAGCGATCGTACCCTGACCATCCGCGCCGCCGTCGAAGACGTGCAATTCACGTTGTTGATCACCATTGCGCTCGTGGTGATGGTGATCTTCATCTTCCTGCGCAGCGTCTGGGCAACGATCATCCCGAGCGTCACGGTTCCGCTGGCGTTGCTTGGTGCGTGTTCTCTGATGTGGATTTTCGGCTACAGTCTCGATAATCTGTCGTTGATGGCACTGACGATTTCGGTTGGCTTCGTTGTCGACGACGCCATCGTCATGCTCGAGAACATCACACGTTACATAGAGGAAGGTGAGGCGCCGCTCGCGGCTGCGTTCAAGGGCGCGGGAGAGATCGGATTTACGATTCTATCGATCAGCATTTCGCTTATAGCGGTGCTGATTCCCTTGCTGCTGATGGGCGGCATCATCGGACGGCTGTTCCGCGAGTTCGCGGTGACGTTGGCGATGGCCATTTTCGTATCGCTGGTCGTGTCTTTGACGCTGACCCCAATGATGGCGTCGCGCTTCCTGCGCGCGCACAATGAAATTCAGCACGGCCGCTTCTATAAATGGAGCGAACGCGCGTATGACGCGATACTTCATGCCTATGAGCGTGGTCTCGATCGCGTTTTACGATGGCGCCTGACCACGCTCTGCATTTTCTTCGCTACGCTGGGATTGTCGGTTTATCTGTTCGTCATCATTCCCAAGGGTTTTTTCCCGCAGCAGGATAATGGCTTTCTCACGGCCACATCCGAGGCCGCCCAGGATATTTCCTTCGCCGACATGAAACGTCATCAGGAAGAGCTCGGCGAGATCGTACAGCAAGATCCCGATGTCGCGAGCATAGCCATGTTCATTGGCGGTGGCGGGAGCGCCCTCAACACGGGCCGTTTGTATATCACACTGAAGCCGCGCAACGAGCGCAGCTCCAACGCGCAACAAATCATCGCGCGGCTGCGGCCGCAGGTCGAAAAAGTCCAGGGTGCAAGGTTGTTCATGCAAGCGTCGCAGGACGTGCGGCTAAGTGGCCGCGCGACGCGCACCCAGTTTGAATACACGCTTCAGGATGCCAGTCTCAACGAGCTGAATGAGTGGGCGCCGAAAATTCTGAACAAGATGAAGACGCTGCCCGAATTGCGCGACGTGGCGACCGACCAGCAAGCCCAGGGAACGACGCTGACGTTGACGATCAATCGCGACACCGCGTCGCGCTTTGGCATCCAGCCGCAGTTGATCGACGATACGCTCTACGATGCGTTTGGCCAGCGGCAAGTCGCCCAATATTTCACGCAGCTCAACAGCTATCACGTGATCCTGGAAATCCTGCCTGAGCTGCAGGGCAACCTCGACACGCTCAACAAGCTCTACATCAGGTCACCGACCACAGGCGATCAGGTGCCGCTATCGGCGTTCACAAAATGGACCAGCGTGCCGGTCCGGCCGCTCTCGATCAGCCATCAAGGTCAGTTCCCGGCAATCACGATCAGCTTCAACCTCGCCCAAGGCGTCGCCCTCGGCCAGGCGACCCAATCCATCCAGAGGGCGATGGTCGACATGGGTGCGCCCGCTACGCTCAACAGTAGCTTCCAGGGTACGGCGCAGGCATTTCAGCAGTCGCTCGGCACCGTTCCACTGCTGATCATCGCGGCTCTCGTCGTTGTCTACCTGATCCTCGGCATTCTCTACGAGAGCTACATCCATCCGCTCACGATTCTGTCCACGCTTCCCTCGGCCGGCGTCGGCGCTCTCGCAATTCTGATGTTGTTCGGATTCGATTTCAGCCTGATCGCCTTGATCGGCATCATTCTCTTGATCGGTATCGTCAAGAAGAACGGCATCATGATGGTCGACTTTGCAATCTCCGCTGAACGCGACGAGCATCTGTCACCAGAACAATCGATCCGTAAGGCAGCGCTGCTGCGATTTCGTCCGATCATGATGACGACGATGGCGGCTTTGCTGGGCGGCGTGCCGCTGATGCTGGGAACCGGCACCGGAGCGGAAATCCGCCAGCCGCTCGGCTACGCGATGGTCGGCGGCCTGATCGTCAGTCAGGCGCTGACGCTGTTCACGACACCGGTGGTGTACCTCTATCTCGACAACTTCTCGAACGCGATTTCGCGCTGGACTCGGACCAAGAAGCCCGATGACTCTCAATCACCCACCAAGATTTCATCGGTTAAAGACGCAGCTGAATAATGAAGTTTGGCCGAACTCAGGGTGAGCAGATGTCTTCTGGATTGCCCCTGAAGCGGACGTTACTCAATGCAACTCAATGCAGTCGACATGTCTCAAAGGTACTGCCAGCAGCGGACGTCAGTCTGTCAATGTCACGGGATCCCGCTTGTTGCCGCGGCATGTTGTGCAGTGCAGTGGGTGGCCAATTCCCAAAACGAGTCCTTCCACTCCCAATGCTCGTGAACGGACGGCGAGGCTCGACAATAGATCGGGTTGTTTCCGAGGTACTGATCTCCGGGCACTCCCTTGTCATACCGCGTGCGCCGGAACATACCACGGTTCGCGAATGACTGAGATCGTGCAGCATCTGGGGGCCGCAAATGAAGCGGTGCAGGATTTTCACCCTTGCTCGAGTCTCGCCTCCATCATGGCGGAGCGAAAGCGTCATCGCTTTTTCTGAAACTGCGGCCGGCGGCCTCACTCATCCCGACATTCTTCTTCTGGCGGCGCCAACGTCCGTCCGCTGGCGACATGTGGAATATGAGCCAACTCATGCCCAACCGGAGGAACGCATATGACGATGACAGCTGAGATGCCCGGTCAAGTCCCGTGGTGGAAGGAGCCTACCAAGGACCAATGGTTCGCTTGGATCGCGGCCTGGCTCGGTTGGACGCTCAATGCGTTCGACTTCACCATCTTCCTGCTGATCATGGTGCCCATAGCGGAATCGTTGCGGCCGCGGCCGCCTTCGGGCGGCCCCGGTTCACGCCATGATCACCGCACCGAGAGGTGCGCGCGGTAGCATGCGGCGGTGCGAATGTCTCAGTTCGGTCAAAAGCGCCTTTTGACCACTGTCTGGCGACCGCAATCCACCCGCGGTGAAGGCCGGCACTCCATGTCGGGGCACGCGCGGTTCAACGCTTCTGGTACGGGTGGAAGATGTGGTCCTTCGCCTTCACGGCCACGTGGCACGCGTGTCCGCAGTCTGAGGGGCTGGGATCGGCCGCGAACTTGTCGGATGCGGCTTCGTAGTTGAACAGCGCGTATCCCCATCCGCCGCTTTTCGGAAATCTCTTGCTGTCCTTTTCGATGACGAAAGCCTGCGTGAAGACGTCCGGCACATCCACGACGAATGGGGCCTCCGTGCTCTTCTTCGGCTTCCACTGGAGCTTCACGATCTTGGAGCCATCCGGGAAAGGCTGGCCGTTGTGCGGAACGCCGGCCTTGTACGCCTCGATCATGGTCGGATTGGCGACGATCACCTTGAGCACTTCGTCGGTCCGGGCGGAAGAGACCACCGCCCAGTCCTCGTATCCCTTGAAGTCGGAGAACGCGATTCCGCTCGGCGAATTCAGCGCGTACTTGTCCTGCGCGTAAACGGCCATGCCGCCCAGGACGGCGAACACTGCCGTTGCAATCGCAATCGTGAGCTTACTTTTGCGCTTCATGGCTGATCCTTTTTAATGGTCGTGGACGAGGTTATTTGCCCGGCGATTTGAGCGTCACGCTCTGTGCAGTGAGGAGGAATCCTTCAGGACCTACTCTAGCCACGAGCGACGCCGCGCTCTGGGCTAAGGCGCTCGTTGCGAGCAGCGCGCCAGCCGCAATGGCGGGTAGCGTCTTGGCGAGGATGTTCATTTCCTTCTCTCCGCTTCGGTAAGCGGAGCGCGGAACCAATCTAACGCATTCTTTGGCCAAGACCAGACGGTGGTGCTGATCGATTTAAGTCCGCTGGCATCAGGCCCCGCGCAAAAGTCCGCTTAGGGTCAAAAAGCAGACCCAGGAAGACACAATTGAGACGTCGACTTTACCGCCGATAGTGGACATCGCCAGCCGCGCGCGGTGCGTACGTGAGGTGCCATCAGCAGTCGTCGAAGACAGGGGGACAAGCCCTAACGAAATCTCATCTACATCAACGCCGATCCGGGTTCTCCTCGGCGATGTATCTAGAATGACGTGATTTCGCCTACTCGCTCAACAAGATGCGCACGCGAGGGTGCAGGGTCAAACCGATCGGCGAAATATTGCGTTTCGTTGGCCACCAGTCCTTCGCGGAATTCCATGATGCTCACAGCGTAAGATGGTATGCCGTCATAGGTAAGTACGAATTCAGTGACCCAGAGATCGCCGCTGCCGATAATTCGCCGGACCGTAAAACGCTTCTTGTTGGGCTGGACGAATCGGCTCTCTTGAATGTTGTGCCGGCCGAGGATCCGCTCGCCCGATTGCGGATAATCAAGCACAGCATCCTCGCGGTAGATTTCATGTTCGACCTTGAAATCGCTCGCGTCCGAAGCATCCCAATGGCGCTCCAGCGCCACCCGCACGGTTCGATCATCCATTTTCAATCTCCCACCTACGTGCCAGCTATCATTTCGGGCCACCGAATTCATTGTGCTGTACGCTATTCTGAAACGTGGGGCGCTATTGCCGATCGCGCCAGTCGTGTGTCGCCTCACGATGCGGGCGATTGCGGTTTGGTTTGAGGATACGCCTGGAGCCCCCGACTATGTGCGGATTCGTCGGCCAGTGGTGCGAGGAACTTCTCGCCTCGATTTGGACAAGTGGCTAACCGAATGCACCGCCGCAAAAGCGCGGCTAATCAATCACCTCGTCGGCGGCGGCGAGCAGCGACGGCGGCACATCAAGCCCGAGTGCCTTGGCGGTCTTGAGGTTAACCACCAGCTCGAACTTGACTGGCGCCTGGACGGGAAGCTCGCTCGGTTTCGAGCCCTTGAGAATGCGGTCGGCGTACAACGCCGCACGTCGGTACTCATCGACGATATAAGGGCCGTAAGAGATCAGGCCGCCGACTTCAGCAAATGAGCGGGACCAATAAACGGCAGGGACATGGTGACGCGCAGCCAGCGCAATGATCTCTGCGCGATGCTGGATGGTGAAGGCGTCCGGTATCACGACGAGGCCACTGTTGGGCTCGCGTGCCTCTGTGGCAACGAGGGACTCGAGGCCCGGTATGTCGTTGACCGGTGCGAGAATCGCCTCCGCGCCGATAGCGGCGGCGGCGGCTTTGAACGGGCTCACATAACCATCGATGAACGTCGCCGTCGGCGGATTGAACAATAACGAGACCCGGGCGACCCGCGGCGCAATCTCCTTGAGCAGTTCCACCCACTTGCCTCCCAGCGACCTCACGATGGGGGTGAAACCGGTCGCGTTGCCGCCTGGCCGCGGCAGGCTCTCGACGAAACCGCTACCGACGGGATCGGCAACGATCACGAAAATAATGGGGATGGTACGCGTCTGTTGGAGCATGGCCGCGGTAGCCGGGGTACTGCTCGTAAGAATGAGGTCAGGTTGAAGTGCGACGAGTTCCTTCGCAAATCGTTCCATCAACCCGATATCAGCCGCCGCCCAACGGATGTCGATCTCGCTGTTGCGGCCCTCCACCCACCCGAATTTGCGAATTTCCTCCCGGAACGCCGCGACGGAGGACTGCCCTTCCTGGTCGCTCTCGGCGGTGAAGGTCAGCACACCGATCCGGCGCACCCGTTCGGTTTGTTGCGCGTGAGCCGCAACCGACCACGCCACGGTCGCACCGCCGAGCAGCTTGGTGAACTCGCGCCGCCTCATGGGGCTTTTCCTCCTGCCGAGACCCTGAGCGCTGATCTTATCACATTGGGGCGACGCGTGTTGTGCATCACAGCAAATCTGGCGGCCAATGTCTCGGTTGGGTCAAAAGCGCCTTTTGACTTCCGTCTGGTGACTTCCGGTCTGCCGCTGAGCAGACATTTTCAGAGGCACAGCCTCACGCTGTATGACCAAATGACCTACGACGAGGCGAAATATCTCACTTGATCCATTCATCGTGCTGGTGTTTCAGCAAACATCTTTTTGAGACGGCGCGCATCGTCAGCGGCCTCGGCTAATAGCCAGTCGCGGAATGTTGTGATCTTTGGCTTCGTCGAAGTCGTCTTGGGGCAGACAATCCAGTACGTCCTGGACAATCTCAACCCCACATCGAATGGCTTGACGAGTCGCCCGTTGAGTACGTCCCAGGCTGCAAGCGTCGTGCGCGCAAGCGCAACGCCCTGGCCGTCGACGGCTGCATCTATCAGCATGCTTGCGCGATTAAGAACCAGACCGTGAGACATTTCGGCATCGGCAACACCGGCGGCGTCGAACCATTGCGACCAAGCCTTGCTGTCGTCGAGATGCAGTAGTGGAGATTTCAGCAGGTCTGCCGGTTCGGCAATGCGGTTGCGCCCGGACACCAGCTTGGGACTGCAGACTGGGAAAAGCTGCTCCGAGCAAAGGCGTACGGCATTGAGGCCGCCCCAATTGCCGTCGCCATGCCGGACCGCAACGTCAACCTCCTCGCGAACGAAGTCCACATGATGCATCGTTGCAGAGACCCGCAGGTCAATGCCGGGGTGCGCCTCGGCAAACCGGCCGAGTCGATATACCAGCCATTTGGCTGCAAAATCCGGCGACGTACTGACGGTCAGAACGCCGGAGCTTTGTCGCTGCAGGACGCGCTCGGTGCCGGCTGCAATCCGGTCCAGCGCGTCGCGTACAACGTTAAGATATTCGCGCCCTGCATCGGTGATTGCCAGCCGTTGGCGCTCGCGATTGAAAAGCTTGATGCCAAGTGTTGCCTCCAGCGCTTTGACCTGATGGCTGACGGCGCCTTGGGTGACACACAGCTCTTCCGCCGCCCGCGTGAAGCTTTCATTCCGCGCAGCAGCCTCAAAGGCCCTTAAGGCGTTCAGCGGCGGTAATTGGCGGGGCATCGCACCACCTTCATGAGAAAATCTAGGGCACGGTAGAGAATTGATGCTTTCCTGACAAGGCATTACCGGTTCTATCAGTCTGGCTCCCCGGCTTCGCTAACGCTTAGCCGATTGAGATGGAGCATCAGGAATGTCGCAATCATATTCTGTTCAGAGGCCGGATCACGTCGAGCCAACCGTGGCGGCCGGTCGACACATGCTGGCGGGCTGGGCTCGCACCATAGAAATCTGGTTAATTCGCCACCAGGGACGCCAAGACTTGAGCTCGCTGGGCGACCATCTGCTGAAGGATATTGGAATCTCGCGCGAAGATATTGGAATCTCGCGCGAAGATGCCTTTTGGAAATCCGGCAAGCCATTCTAGAGGACTAAGCTTGTTCGGTTAAAATCAGCCCGGCTAGGCAGTCTCTAGAGTTTATGAAATTTTCTAGGGCTGGCCATAAAAAACATGCGTTTGCGGATCAGTCCGGCAAAGGTAGATCTGACCAAGCTTCGCCAAGTGAAGCGCAATCGGGGCCAACGCAAGGGTTCGGAAGTGTCATCTGGACCGTGACGGCGAATGCCGTCCGCCTGCTCGCGAACACAGGGTGTGCGCTGGTTGCCATCTACTGGCTTGATCTCGGCGCGATCGGATTCTTTATCGCAATGACCGTTGGATTTTGCGCGTACGCCGCACTGACCGCTGCCGCGGTATTCAGGGTGAAGGAGCCCGCCGCGACGCACCGATGAGTCAGCTTGTCCGGCTCCAAACACCAGGAAGATCTTCGCATGTACCCATCGCGCCTGCTTGCTGCGCTGGCAGCGACCTTCGTACTCCACGCGCCGGCACAAACCACAGCCCAGATAGCTTGCAAACCGGTCTTGGCGTTCAAGGAGGTGAGATTTTCCGAACCTCGGAATTATCTAAGGAAATGGACTGGAGTTCTAAGCGTCGATGCGACCCGTTGTGCGGCAACCTCGGGCCTGTTCGAGATCAAGTTCGTCCGGCTCAAGGAAATGGGACCCGACCTGCTTTTCACCAAAACGTTCACATGGAAGCCAGGTCTGACAGAGGTGGCGCTGGATTTTTGGTGGGACGAAGCCGTCCAGGATTATTGGATCGGGGGCGTTCGAGCGTGTCGATGCGCCGACTGACGCCTCCCCGATACGTCTTGCGGAAATGCTCTCGTCGCACTAGCTTGACGATGTTGGGGATCTGCAGGCTCCCCATTAGACGGTCTCCGTCCAAGCTCTGCGCAATACTCGATGATCGAGGAGATTGCGCGTGGACGGAGCCAGGGCCGGTTTTATTTTTTCCCGTTCTCCGATTGTGGTCAGCGCAACCGACAGCGCGCTCGGCGCCGTGAGGTGGTCATGCCGCTGAAAACAATCGGAACTATCGCCATACCAGCCGCCGCGGGCAGCGAGTTCGATCACGCTGCCTTCGATGCGAAGAGCCGGCGCGTCTTCATTGCACACACCGCGCGCGATTGCGTCGAGGTGATCGACCACGACGCCGGCAGGCACATCGCAACGCTGCCGGGATTTCCGGGCGTGGCCGGCGCCGTCGCTGACGACGCACAGATCCTGGTAACCAACCGCGGGAGCGCCAGCATCGCGTTGCTCGATGCCGGCAACTTGGAAACCCGAGCCACGTTCAAGACCGGCGCACGACCGAACGGCGCTGTGATCGTGGCTCGATCCAGCCTCGCGATCGCCGCCTGCATCGGCGGCGACGGAGAAGCGCCGACGCTGCAGCTTTTCGGATTGAGTGACCACAAACAGCTGTCAATCGACTTGCCGGGACGGCCGCGCTGGTGCGTCACCGATGCCGCCGCCGAACGGCTGTTCCTCTGCATCCGCGAGCCCTCGATGGTGCTGGTGGCGCGGCTGCCCGACCTCGGCGCTGTGATGCATTGGAAAATCCCCTCATCAGGCGCCCACGGTCTCGACATCGATCATTCCAGAGGTCGGCTTTACATTGCCTGCGATGATTCAACTCTGGTCGAGATGAGCAGCATCTCGGGCGAAGTTACCAACGTCTGGCAGATCGCAGGCCCGCCCGATGTCACGTTCTTCAACCCGGCAACCGGTATGGTTCACGTCGCCATCGGGGAGCCCGGGCTTGTTGAAACCATCGATCCGCGCAACGGCCACGGCACGCGTACCGCTACCAGCACCGGCGCTCACACGACGGCGCTGGTTGCGCCGGACCAGCTCTACGTGATTTCACCCGCGCATGGCGGGATTCTCGTCCTTTCGGACACCTGATGTCCGCCGACCCAACAACCACACAGGAGGCTAAGCATGAAATGGATCACCCGCGAAAAGGTCAAGGTCGACCGCGTCGCCTGCCCCTGGCTCATCAAGAAGTTCGTCGACAAGGATGCCGAGTTCGTGTTTGTGCCTGCGGAGAAGGTGATGACTGAGGCGAAACGCCTCGACGCCATTCCCTACGACGTCAAAGACGTTGAGCTTGGCCATCACGGCAAGGAATGCTCGTTCGAAGCTATCCTGAAAAAGTACAAGCTGACGGGGGATCCCGCGCTGGTGTTGCTTGGGCGGATCGTCAACGGTGCCGATACCGACAACACGCTGTACCATCAGCCGGAGGGTCCAGGCCTCGAAGCTGTCGCAGAAGGCTTCCGGCATCTCGGCTTCACGGACGACCACGCACAAAATGCCGCGGAGTGGATCGTCTACGACGCGCTCTATGCGTATTGCCGCGAGATGGTAAAGCGCGGCAAGCCGCATGGCGACTTCGTGAGTTGATACTCGCCTTTTTCCAGCAGATGCCAGACACCTCAGAATCTACTGCCAACCAACGCCCGCTTTGGCTCGGCAGCCAAGACCGGTCATTGGGAGGCACGAGAAAATACAGGCGAGTCCGTTTCATGCTAAAGGCTAGGAGCCACACCCTTAATTGGCGCATGTGGAAGGGTGAAGGCGTCCCAAACGCCCAGATCTTTTCGCCATTGTGGCATTTCCCATTGTCCCGAAAACGCTTTATGGTGCCGCCCTACTTTGCCATCGGCAAATGTCAAATATCTATCAATATCAAAGGCTTGGCGGCACCCTTAGGCCTTTGGAGGACGGTTTGACGCGGTACATTTCGACGCGGGGGGAGGCCCCCACGCTAGGTTTCTGCGATGTGATGCTGACCGGGCTCGCCCGCGACGGCGGGCTCTACGTGCCTGAAACCTGGCCGCAGCTTTCGGCGGAAACCATCGCAGGGTTTTTCGGCCGGCCTTATTGGGAAGTTGCTGTCGACGTGATCCGGCCATTCGTCGGCGACGAAATCTCCGACGCCGATCTCGGCCGCATGGCCAACGAGGCCTATGCCACGTTCCGCCATCCCGCCGTGGTCCCGCTCCGCCAGATCGGACCCAATCAATTCGTGCTGGAGCTTTTTCACGGCCCGACCCTGGCGTTCAAGGACGTGGCGATGCAGTTGATCTCGCGGCTGATGGATAACGTGCTGGCCAAGCGCGCGCAGCGCACCACCATCGTGGTCGCAACCTCCGGCGACACCGGCGGCGCCGCGGTCGATGCGTTCGCGGGCCTCGATAATGTCGATCTTATTGTGCTGTTTCCGCACGGCCGCATCTCCGACGTGCAGCGGCGGATGATGACGACGACGGGCGCGAGCAATGTTCACGCGCTCGCCGTCGAAGGCACCTTCGACGATTGCCAGGCGATCGTGAAGGGGCTGTTCAACCATCACAGTTTTCGCGATGCGGTTTCGCTGTCGGGCGTCAATTCGATCAACTGGGCGCGGATCGTGGCCCAGGTGGTGTATTATTTCACCTCCGCGGTTGCGCTCGGCGCCCCGGCGCGGACGGTGGATTTCACCGTGCCGACCGGGAATTTCGGCGACATCTTTGCCGGCTACGTCGCCAAGCGGATGGGCCTGCCGATCCGGTGGCTGCGGATTGCGGCCAACGTCAACGATATCCTGCCGCGGACGCTGAAGACCGGCATCTACGACGTGCGCGAGGTTCACGCCACGGCATCCCCCTCGATGGATATCCAGGTCTCCTCGAATTTCGAGCGGCTGTTGTTCGAGGCGAGCCGCCGCGATGCCGGCACCGTTCGCCGGCTGATGGCGTCGCTGCAACAATCCGGACGATTCGTGCTGCCCGACGCGACCTTGGCCGCGATCCGCGAGGAATTCGACGCCGGGCGGGCGGATGAGACCGAAACCAGTGCCGCGATCCGCGCCGCCTGGCGCGAGGCCGGCGATCTCGTCGATCCGCATACCGCGGTCGCACTGGCGGTGGTCGATCGCGACACCTCGGATTCGAAGATTCCCAACATCGTGCTGTCGACCGCGCATGCCGCGAAATTCCCCGAGGCGGTGGAAGCGGCCTGCGGCGTGCGCCCGCAATTGCCGGCCTGGCTCGAGGGTTTGATGAGCAAGCCGGAGCACATCAAAGTCATGAAGAACGATCAGGTTGAAGTCGAACGGTTCGTGCGCTCGGTCAGCCGCGCCGCGAAACAGGGAGTTGCCGGATGAGCGTCGATGTCACCAAGCTGCCCTCCGGCCTCACCGTCATCACCGATACCATGCCGCATCTCGAAACCGCGGCCCTCGGGGTGTGGGCCGGCGTCGGCGGCCGCGACGAAAAGCCGAACGAGCACGGCATCTCGCATCTGCTGGAGCACATGGCCTTCAAGGGCACCACGCGGCGCTCGTCGCGTGAAATCGTCGAGGAAATCGAGGCGGTCGGCGGCGATCTCAACGCCGGCACCTCCACCGAGACCACGGCCTATTACGCGCGGGTGATGAAGGCCGACGTGCCGCTGGCGCTCGACGTGCTCTCCGACATTCTGGCCAATCCCTCGTTCGTGCCGGACGAGTTGGAGCGCGAAAAGAGCGTCATCGTGCAGGAGATCGGTGCTGCGCAGGATACGCCCGACGACGTGGTGTTCGAGCATCTCAACGAGCTGTGTTACCCGGACCAGCCGATGGGGCGCTCCCTGCTGGGGACGGCAAAGACCTTGAAGGGTTTTAACCGCGATACGCTGCGCGGCTATCTTTCGACGCATTATCGCGGCCCGGACATGGTGGTGGCGGCGGCCGGCGCGGTCGATCACAAGCGGGTCGTCGAGGAAGTGACGCGGCGGTTCTCGAGCTTCGACGGTACGCCCGCGCCCAAGCCGCAAGCGGCGATGTTCGGCAAGGGCGGCTCCCGCGTGGTGCATCGCGAACTCGAACAGGCGCATCTGACGCTGGCGCTCGAGGGGGTGCCGCAAACCGATTTGTCGCTGTTCTCGTTGCAGGTTTTCACCAATACGCTCGGCGGCGGGATGTCGTCGCGGCTGTTCCAGGAAGTGCGCGAAAAACGCGGGCTGTGCTACTCGATCTACACTTTCCATGCACCCTACACCGATACCGGGTTTTTCGGGCTCTATACCGGTACCGACCCGGGCGACGCGCCTGAGATGATGGAGGTGATCGTCGATGTCATCAACGATGCCGTCGAGACATTGACCGAAGCCGAGATCGCGCGCGCCAAGGCGCAGATGAAGGCGGGGCTCCTGATGGCGCTGGAGAGCTGTAGTTCGCGCGCCGAACAGCTGGCGCGTCATGTGCTGGCCTATGGGCGCCCTCTGACGGTGGAAGAGCTGGTCGCCAGGATCGATGCCGTGAGTGTGGAATCGACGCGAAGCGCCGCGCGGGGTCTATTGTCGCGCAGCCGCCCGGCGGTCGTGGCCCTTGGCAGCGGAAGGGGTCTGGACACGGCGGTGGCTTTTGCGGAAGGATTGACCCGGTCGAAGGTCAAGGCCCGCCTGCATTGAAGGCGGTGGCGTGCTAAATTGGGTTGGGGTACCGGGGAGTATCAGATATGGCCCTGTTTCGACTTCCATCCAGCGGACCGGCTGCGCTTGCCCCGCGCGGCCATGGCCTGCTGCTGCGCACGCCGCAGATGTCCGATTTTCTGCAATGGGCGCATTTGCGCGAGCATAGCCGGGAATACCTGACGCCGTGGGAGCCGATCTGGCCGTCCGACGATCTGACCCGCTCCGGCTTCCGGCGGCGGTTACGCCGCTATGCCGAAGACATCGCCGCCGACAGATCCTATCCGTTCATCGTGTTTCGCGAATCAGACGGTGCCATGATCGGCGGCGTCACGCTGGCCAACGTCCGCCGCGGCATCGTGCAGGCCGGCACGATCGGCTACTGGGTCGGGGAACCGCATGCGCAGCGCGGCTACATGACAGCGGCGCTGCGCGTGCTGCTGCCGTCCCTGTTCGGCGAACTCAATCTTCACCGCATCGAGGCCGCCTGCATTCCCTCCAATACGCCCTCGATCCGGGTGCTGGAGAAATGCGGCTTTGCCCGCGAGGGCCTGGCGCGGCGCTACCTCTGCATCAATGGCGTCTGGCAGGACCACCTGCTGTTCGGCCTGCTGCACGAGGATTTTCGCGGCTAATCCCGATTTCAAGATTGTGACAGCGCCTTGGGTTCGCCGCCATTGCGCTGCTATAACGCGGCCGGGGGCAAGATGGTCAGAACAAGCAGGGTGCCGGGGAAGTCGTAATGGGTGACAAACGTGGAATCAGGACAACTGCCCGGTCGCGCAGGTGTCACCGGATCGCGATCCTGGCCGCGGTCTTGCTCGGACTAAGTTGCAGCATGCTCACCTCGCCGGCGTCGTCGCAGTCGCTCGCTGACCGCTTCAAGAGTCTTTTCGGCGGAAAGTCGGAAGAACCCGCCCCGGGGGCTCCGCCGTCGACTCCCCAAAGCGAGAGTGACCTGAGCTGTCCTCCCGTGAGCATTCGCGCGGGAGCGTCCACCTATGCGGTGGCGGCACCCGGCAAGCAGGCGGTCGGCAACGATCTGCGTTATCAGGCGACGATCACGCGCACCGCGCGCGACTGTACACGAAACGGCGACCAGATCACGGCGCGAATCGGCATTCAGGGTCGCGTCATTGCCGGCCCGGCCGGAAATCCGCCCACAGTCGAGATTCCGCTTCGCGTCGCCGTGGTGCAGGGCGGCGTGCAGGAGAAGACGATCGCCACCAAGGTTTACCGCACCACGGTGTCGATGTCGGAAGCCGGCAGCGATCCGTTCAGTCTGGTGGCAGAGGACGTGGTGTATCCGGTGCCGCCCGGGGCGACCGGCGACTCCTACATCTTCTATATCGGCTTCGATCCGCAGGCGCTGAAGCCGGAGCCGAAGCCGGTTGCGCGCAAGAAGAAGTAATTCCGCCGTCGTCGCCGGCTGTGCGCCGCGGCTTCTCGACCATTATCGCTGGCGCCTCTGGAATACTGGATCATCCGCTTTCGCGGATGATGACATCAGCAAAAAGCCGGCGCGATTATTCCGCACCGGCTTTCGTTTCTACGAATTGAAATTCGTCAGTTCAGCTTTTCGCGAACTTCCGCAATGCCCCTGGCCAGGAGATCGTCGGCGATCGGGCCTTTCACCGATTGCGACAGGATGGTGGAAGCCGCCGTGACCGCGGCATCGGCCGCCGCCGCACGGACATCGGCCAGCGCCTGGGCTTCGGCCAGCGCGATCTTGCTCTCGGCCGTCTTGGTCCGCCGCACGACAAAATCTTCCATCTTGGCCTTGGCTTCGGACGCGATCCGCTCGGCTTCGGTTTTCGCTGATTCGATGATGTCTTGCGCCTCGCGTTCCGCGCTGGCGTGACGCGCCCTGTATTCCGCGAGCACCTTGGCGGCTTCTTCCTTGAGGCGGCGCGCATCGTCGAGTTCGGCCTTGATGCGGTCGCGACGATGATCCAGCGTCTTCAGCACCGTGCGGTGGATGCCGAAGTAGGCGAATACGCCCATCAGGATGACAAAGGCAACGGCGACCCAGAATTCCGGTTCGGCGAACATCAGGTTATCCCTTCAAGGACGCGTCAACGGCGCTGCGCACGGACTTGCCGTCGGGCGGCACCCCGGTCAGCCGCTGCACGATCGCGGCGGCGGCCTCCGCGGCAATGCCGCGGACGTTCTTCATCGCCGCCTCGCGCGTCGCCGCGATGGTTTTTTCGGCCTCGGCGAGTTTGTGCGACAGCCGCTCTTCCAGCCTCTTGCGCTCGATCTCGGATGCCGCGCTCAGCTTTTCGCGGGTCTCGGCGCTGATCGCGTGCGCGCGGGCGCGCGCTGCCGCGAGTTCGTTTTCATAGGCTTTCAGCGCGGCGTCGGACTCGTCCCTCAGCTTCTGGGCCTCGGCGAGATCGCCTTCGATCGCGTTCTCACGGTCGTCGATCGTCTTGCCGACGCGCGGCAGGGCGATACGCGAGACGATCAGATACAGCGCGACAAACGCGATCAGCAGCGACACCAGTTGCGAAGCAAAGGTGTCCTTCTGAAACGGCGGGAAGGGGGCCTTGTGGCCGCCATCTGCCTCAGTATGGGCTGCCGCGCCCTTGGCGTCGCCATGACTTTCAGCCACGGGCTTCTCCTGTTCGGCTAATTGAGTTTCGAATCGGGAATCTCATTAGCCAGATCGGTGATGGATCAGAGCGCGAACAGCAGCAGCAGCGCGATCAGCAGCGAGAAGATGCCGAGCGCTTCGGTCACGGCGAAGCCGAAGATCAGGTTGCCGAACTGGCCCTGGGCTGCCGAAGGATTGCGCACCGCAGCGGCGAGATAGTTGCCGAAGATGATGCCCACGCCTGCGCCGGCACCACCCATGCCAATGCAGGCAATACCAGCGCCAATGTACTTCGCGGCAATCGGATCCATGAAACGAACTCCTTCTTGAGGTTTGGTAGTGAGGCCGGATCAGTGGCCCGGATGGATAGCATCGTTGAGGTAGATGCAGGTGAGGATGGTGAAGACGTAGGCCTGCAGGAACGCGACCAGCAGTTCGAGCGCGGTCAGCGCAACCGTCAGCGCCAGCGGCAATACGGCGCCAGCCCAGCCGGCGACGCCAAACGCCCCCAGCATAGTGACGAAGCTGGCGAACACTTTCAGCGTAATGTGGCCGGCCAGCATGTTGGCGAACAGACGCACGCTGTGCGAGACCGGGCGCGACAGGAACGAGATGATCTCGATCATCACTACCAGCGGCAGAATCACGATCGGAACGCCCGCAGGCACGAACAGCTTGAAGAACTTCAGTCCGTTCTTGTAGAAGCCGTAGACCAGCACGGTGAAGAATACCAACAGCGCCAGCGCCACCGTGACGATGATGTGGCTTGAAACCGTGAACGTGTAGGGAATGATGCCGATCATGTTCGAGACCATGATGAACATGAACAGCGAGAACACCAGCGGGAAGAACTTCATGCCTTCCGAGCCGGCGCTGCTTCTGACGGTATTGGCCACGAATTCGTAGCTGATTTCGGCCATCGACTGAAAGCGGCTGGGGACCAACTGCCGGCCGGCGCCGATCATCAGCAGCGAAATCAGCGCCACCGAGATGAACATGTAGGCCGACGAATTGGTGAAGGCGATTTCCTGATTGCCGATATGGCCGATCGTGAAGAGGGGCTCGATGTTGAACTGATGAATCGGGTCCATTTTCATCCGCGCGGGCCTTGGTCCGCCGGCCTTGGTTGCCGGCAATCGAATTTCAAATGTCTTGACTTCCCGTCAGCGCTCAGTGCCTGCCTGGAGCCACGCCCGCGGATCTCACCACGTTGACCACGCCGGCGACAAAGCCGAGCAGAAAAAACACGATGAGACCGAACGGCGATGTCGACAGCAAACGGTCGAAACCCCAGCCAATCACCGCTCCGACGACAACGCCGGCGATCAACTCCGAAGAAAGCCGGAAACCGCGCGCCATCGCCGAGGCTCTGGCAGCTCCGTCTCCACTTCCAGCTTCGGGTTGGTCAGTCCCGATTTTGCGGCTGTCCCGAATTTCGGACAACCGGTGATCCAGACTTCCGAGCCTTGCGGAAAGCGCGGCTTCGTCGGAGGACGATTTATCGCGATTTCCATTTCCGCCGTCGTCCGTGCCTTCAGCCATGCTGTGGGACCCGAAACAATGCCGCGGTTGATGGAAATGGCGCCCCGTCACCCTCAAAAGCCGCGCGGACCATACTGACCACATCTAACCAAGTCAAGATTGCGTCATAACCATCTAGCTCATTGATTTAGCTCATTTTCTTCCCAGTGTCGCTGACCCGCTGTGGACCAATCGCCGCAGTGCAATAGCTCGGCCTTGGGCAACGATCGATCTTGCACGGTACCGGCGGGTCTGTTGGGATGGCCGCGAGCGCCTAATTTCCCGCCCGGAGCCCGCATGCCGCGTCAGGTCGACTACTATTTTTCGCTGCAATCCCCGTGGGCCTATATCGGACACAAATTGTTCCGGGAAGTCGCGGATACCTACGATCTCAAGGTGAATTACAAGCCGGTGCTGCTGGTCGATCTGTTTTCCGAAACCGGTGGCCTGCCGCTGATGAAGCGCCATCCGGTGCGGCAGCGTTATCGGATGGCGGAGCTGCAGCGCTGGCGCGACAAGCGTGGCCTGAATTTTCATCTTCAGCCGGCTAATTGGCCGTTCAACGCGCGGCTCGCCGATGGCGTGGTGATCGCGGCGATCGAGGCTGGCCGCGATCCCGATCCATTTTTGCGGCGGGCCTTTGCGGCGGTCTGGGAAGACCAGCTAAATCTGGCCGATGCCGCGACACTGGTTAAAATGGCTGACGATTCCGGGCTTCCCGGCAAGCAGCTGGTCGAGCGTTCGGGGTCCGGGGAGATCGGTGCGGCCTACGAGCAAAACCGCCAGGATGCGCTGGCGGCCGATGTGTTCGGATCCCCGGTCTATGTGCTCGACGGCGAGGTATTCTGGGGACAGGATCGGATCGAATTGCTCGCCGACGCGTTGAAGTCAGGCCGCGCGCCCTATCGTTCGCAGGTGTAGGATCAAGCGTTGAGACAAGGAAGATTTTATCGGTTTTGAGGCGGAGCAATCCCATGATGACAGCAACATCATCCTCGAAATTCTCCACCTGTATCGCGGCCATCGCGTTGATGTTCTGCCTTGGCGGAAATGGCGCCGCCGCGGCGCAATCGATGCCGGACAGCGAGAACGGCCGCTATGCGCTGTCGCCGGTTGGGGACGGCGTGATCAGGCTCGATACCCGTACCGGCGCCGTCTCGACCTGCAGCAACACCGGCACGGGCTGGGCCTGCTATGCCGTGCCCGACGAACGCGCGGCACTCGATGCGGAAATTGGCCGGCTGCAGGCCGACAATGAAAAGCTCAAAGCGGAACTGGCGGCGCGCGAGCCGACCGTCACCGGCAAGATCGACGAACCGCTGCCGAAGACGGACTCGTTGAAAAAGGCCGAGCCGAAAGTGGCCGAAGGCGAGCGCAAGATCGAAATTCCGCTGCCGAGCGACCGCGACATGGATCGCATGATGGCGTTTCTCGAGCAGGCATGGCGGCGGCTGGTCGAGATGGCCAACCGGGTGCAGAGGGACGTCACCGGCAAGATTTGATTTATGTCGTCCCTGCGAAAGCAGGCCCCATAACTACCGGCGTTGATTGCTTACATAAGCCGTCTACCCGATCGCTTCATCGAGCGGCCGCGGCGTATGGATTCCTGCTTTCGCAGCAACGACGGAGAGACAGAGTTATGACCGCGTCAAAATCGTTCTCCCGTACCGCCCCATCCACCGTCGGCGCTGCCAGCATCGTCTCCTCGCTCCTGACGGTTCAAACGTCCGGGCCCGGCTTCGTCGATCTCACCGCCGAGATCGTAAAATTTGCTGAGGACGCCGGTGCAAGAGAGGGCACGGTGACGCTGTTCGTCCGCCATACCTCGGCGTCGCTTTCGATTCAGGAGAACGCCGATCCGACGGTGCTCGACGATTTGATGACGGCGCTCGACCGGCTGGCGCCCAAGCATGCCGGATGGCGTCACGACGCCGAAGGCCCCGACGACATGCCCGCGCATATCAAGACCCTGCTGACGGCGACCTCGCTGCAGATCCCGGTCCTCGGAGGCGAACTCGCGTTGGGAACGTGGCAGGCGATTTATCTGATCGAGCATCGGACGCGCCCGCATCGGCGTGAGATCGTGCTGCAGTTTATCGGCGAGAGCGCATGATCCGCCAAAGAGTGAGCGGTTTGGCGACAAGATCATGCGCTATTTCAATATTTTGGAGCGCGATCGGACGCAAAACCGGTGCCCACTTTGGCTGATCGCGCTGCTCTGAAACAAAACCGGCCGCGGAGCGATCCGCAGCCGGTTCGTCGAGGGAGCCTTGTCCGGCGGCAGTTCGCCGCCGAACGAGAGACCTTAGTTCTTGGTAATGTCCACGTCCTTGGTTTCCGGCAGGAACAGGAAGCCGACGATAAGACTCATGACCGCGACGCCAACCGGATACCACAGGCCGGAGTAGATATTTCCGGTCGCGGCCACGATCGCGAACACGGTCGCCGGCAGGAAGCCGCCAAACCAGCCGTTGCCGATATGGTAGGGCAGCGACAATCCGCTGTAGCGGATACGGCTCGGGAACAGTTCAACCAGCCATGCCGCGATCGGTGCGTAAACCAGCGTGACGTAGATCACCAATATCCAGAGCAGCACCGTCGTCATGACGTAGTTGATGTCGGCCGGGGCGGCGGATGGCGGATAGCCGTGGGCGACGATCGCGGCAGGCAAGGCCTTGGCGAAGTCGGGCGAGGTCGAGGTCAGCGTCTGTTCGCCGATCTTGACCTGAGCAGGCGTGCCCTTCGGCGCGTCCTGGTTGTTGTAGTTCACCGACAGGTTGACCAGCGCCGATTTCGCGATGTCGCAACCGGTGGTGTATTTCTCGGTTCCTGTTGCCTTGAACTGGAACGAGCATTCGCTGGGGTCGGAAATCACCGTGACCGGAGATGCCGTGAGCGCCGTTTCTAGTTTCGGATTGGCGAAATGGGTAATGCCCTTGAAGATCGGGAAATACGTCAGCGCGGCCAGCAGGAAGCCGGCAAGAATGATCGGCTTGCGGCCGATCTTGTCCGACAGCCAGCCGAAGATGACGAAGCCGGGCGTGCCGAGCGCCAGCGCAATCACGATCATGATCTGCGAATCGACCGCCGGCACCTTGATCGTTTGAGTCAGGAAGAACAGTGCGTAGAACTGCCCGCCGTACCACACCACGGCTTCGCCCGCGGTCGCGCCCAGCAAGGCCAGGATCGCGATCTTGGCGTTCGGCCATTCGCCGAACGCCTCGCCCAGCGGCCGCTTCGAAGTGGTGCCCTCTTCCTTCATCTTTCTAAAGATGGGCGATTCGTTCAGGCTCAATCGAATCCAGATCGAGATGCCGAGCAGGATGCCCGACAGCAGGAACGGAATGCGCCAACCCCAATCGCCGAACGCCGCTTCGCCCATCCAGGTGCGGATCCCCAGTATCAGCAGCAGCGCCATGAACAGGCCAAGCGTCGCCGTGGTCTGAATCCATGAGGTGTAGTAGCCGCGCCTGTTCGCGGGAGCATGCTCGGCCACATAGATCGCGGCTCCGCCATATTCACCGCCAAGCGCGAGGCCCTGGACCAACCGCAGCGCGATCAGTACGACCGGGGCTGCGATGCCCCAGGTTGCATAACCGGGCAGCAGACCGATAAAGAACGTGCCGATGCCCATCAGGGTCATCGTGATCAGGAAGGTATATTTGCGCCCGATCATATCGCCGAGGCGGCCGAAGATCAGCGCGCCGAATGGGCGGACGGCGAAGCCCGCGGCGAACGCCAGCAGCGCGAAGATGAAGCCGACATTCGGCGGCACATTCGAGAAGAAGTATTTGGCAAGAAACGCACCGAGCGTTCCGTAAATGTAAAAGTCGTACCACTCGAAAACGGTACCGAGCGAGGAGGCGAAAATGACCTTGCGTTCTTCTGCTGTCATTCCTCCGGTTGTGCGGATTTCGCGGCCCGCGGTTGCAGCCATTGTCATTGTTCGCTCCCCGAAATGGTTGATGCAAAGCTCGCCCCATGCGCCGAACTTGGCCGGATTAAATCATGGGCTTCGTTTCACGGTAACATCGCCGTGAAACCTCTCCCAATAAGACTTTTGGCCCCCTGCGCCGCTATGCCCTGACCACCCGAACGTTCCGCACATCGGATCATGCTCCCGGCACTCAACGTATTGCGGTGCACAAACGGCGCGGGTTAACCGCTTGACCATGTGGCAATATTGTGCGCTTGCATGCGACCACCCCTCAGGCGACAATTGCAGCCTCTTCAAAGCCGGCACCGGTTTCCCGCAACGCTTCTGCAAGAAATAAATGACTGCCGCTGTCAGCACGCACCTCGTCATTGCCGATGACCATCCGCTGTTTCGCGACGCGCTGCGACAGGCGGTTGCAAGCGTCGTGAGTCAGGCGAAAATCGACGAGGCGGGATCGTTCGACGAGTTGACCGCGCTGCTTGGGCAGGATTCCGATGTCGACCTGATCCTGCTCGATCTGACAATGCCGGGGATCTCGGGCTTCTCCGGCCTGATTTACCTGCGCGCGCAATATCCGGCGATCCCCGTCGTGATCGTATCCGCCAGCGACGATGCCGGCACGATCCGCAGGTCGCTGGATTTCGGCGCCTCGGGTTTCATTCCCAAGCGTTTCGGGGTCGAGACGTTGCGCGATGCGATCGTAAAGGTGATGGACGGCGATGTCTGGATTCCGCCGGATACCGATCTCACAGCCGCCGTCGATCCGGATATGACGCGTCTGCGCGACCGGTTGGTGACGCTGACCCCGCAGCAGGTGAGGGTGCTGATGATGTTGTCAGAGGGTCTGCTCAACAAGCAGATCGCCTATGAGCTTGGCGTGTCGGAAGCAACGATCAAGGCGCATGTATCGGCGATTTTGCAAAAGCTCGGGGTCGAGAGCCGCACCCAGGCCGTGATCGCGGCGGCGAAAATTGCCGGCGGCCAGTGGCGGCAAGGCACGCCGTCACCGCAATAGCCTTCCGGCTATCGCCTATGACTAAACTGAGCCGCGCGTCGATGCGGTTGCGGCTTCACACAAACTCTCAGCGGGTCGTCCTTGCGAACGCAGGTCGCGGGCGGACCGCTCAGGAAATTTCCATCCGGGATTGCCCGCAAGCGGGCGCGGGAGAAGGACGCCTATTCCGCTGCCAGCACCTGCTGGGTGCGCCACTGACCCAGCAGAGCCCGCAGCGATGCCGGCTTGACCGGCTTGTTGAGCACCGCAATTTTTTCCTCCCGCGCCGCGGCCCGCACATGCGGACTGCGATCGGCGGTGATCAGGATCGCCGGAATGCCCTCGCCGAACCGCCGGCGAATGTCCCGGATCGCGGCGACGCCGTTGCCGCGGTCGAGATGATAGTCGACCAGGAGACCGGTGACCCGTCTGCCCGCGGCCTCGATCGCCTCGATGGCGGCATCGGGGTCGGCGACCGCGATGACCTCGGCGTCCCAGGCAGTCAGCAGTGTCCGCATGCCGTCCAGGATCGCCGGATCGTTCTCGATGCAAACGATCAGCGAGCCGCTCATCGGGGTTTTGGAAAGCGGGGTGGCGCTGGTGACCGCCGCGGTGTGGTTGATTGCCTTCGCGATCGGCACCGTCACCGAAAAGAACGAGCCGCCGCTGGCATTGGCGTCGAGCGCGATGCCATGGTTGAGGACCCGCGCAAGGCGCTCGACGATCGACAGCCCCAGTCCAAGACCGCGCGCAATTCGCGCGCCCTGCTCCAGCCGGTGGAACTCCTTGAAGATCTCGCCGCGCTTGAGAATGGGAACGCCGACGCCGGTGTCATAGACGCCGATCTGCAGCGATTGACCGTGGCGCCGGCATCCGACCATCACGCGTCCGCGCGGGGTATATTTGATGGCGTTGGAGATCAGGTTCTGCAACAGCCGCCGCAGCATCAAGCGATCGGATTGCACCGGCAGCGAACAAGGCACGAATGTCAGCTTCAGCCCCTTGGCGCGGGCGATCGGCGCAAATTCGATTTCCAGCGAACGCATCATGTCGCCGATCTTGAAACTTGTGATCGACGGCGTCATGGCGCCCGCGTCGAGCCGCGAGATATCCAGGAGCGCACCGAGGATTTCCTCGATCGCCTCCAGCGAATCGTCGATGTTTTCGACCAGCCGCGCATCCTCGCCGCCGTTTTGGCGCTCAACGAGGCTCGTCACATAAAGCCGCGCCGCATTCAACGGCTGCAGGATGTCGTGGCTCGCCGCCGCCAGAAACCGTGTCTTCGAGATGCTGGCGTCCTCGGCGGTGCTCTTGGCCAGCGCCAGTTCCGAATTCAGGCGGGTGAGTTCCTCGGTCCGGTCCCGCACCCGCTTTTCCAGGGTGGCGTTGGCGCGCTCCAGCGCTTCGGCCGCCTCAAACGAGGGGGTGACGTCGGAAAAGGTGATGACCAGTGCGCCGCCGGGCATCCGGTTGGTGCGCACCTCGATCACCATGTGACGATCCGGGAGACGTTCCAGATATGGCTTGCCCTCGGTGGTATAGGCGGCCAGGCGCATTTCCATCAAGGAGTCGCTGTCGCCGAAGCCCGGGGGGTTCATGGCCCCCATGAATTCGACGATTTCGCTGAGCGGAATCCCGAGCTGGACCAGGTGCGGCGGTAACCCTAGAATTTCGCCGAACTGCCGGTTTGAACAGATCAGCTGCAACTCTGCGTCGAACACGGCGATACCCTGCCGCACGTGGTTCAGCGCGGTCTGCAATATCTCACGGTTGAAATGAAGGGCGGCGTGGGAATCGTCGAGCAGCTTCAGCGCGGCCTTGGCTGAAACGGTACGCTTGCGCAGCAATAGCGACATCACCAGACGCGAGGAGGCCGCCCCGATCGAGGAAGCGATCAGGTGCTCCGCATGCTGCAGTAATTCAAAGTCGGCCGGCGCTGCCGGCTCGAGACGGGCGTGGTGGGTGGCCGCAAAGGCTTCAAACGAATGACGGGCGCGATCGGGGCCCAGATACTGCGCCACCGTGCTCTGAATGTCCTGCACCGTCACGGTGGTACGCCAGCGCCGGAATGTCGGCGCCATCGGCGCCAGCGCATTGGGAACAAACAGGTCGGCTTGCAATCGTTCGATCGAAGACGGCTGGCGCGCCAGCGACAGCACGACATAGGTCAGGAGGTTGAGCGAGAGCGACCAGAGAACGCCGTGCAAAAGCTGCGGCAAGTCGGCGCCGAACAGGGCTTGCGGACGCAACGACGCGATGCCGAACGGGCCGTCCTGCAGCAGCATCAGGCCGGCGGTGTTGCCGTCCAGGAAGCTCGGAAGAAACAGCGTATAGCTCCAGACGGCAATACCGACCAGCATGCCTCCCAAGGCGCCTCGTGCGGTCGCGCGCCGCCAGAACAGGCCGCCGAAAAACGCCGGCGCAAGCTGTGCGATGGCGGCGAAGGACAACAGGCCGATCGCCGCCAGTTGGGTGTTGCCCAGCGCGCGGTAGTAAAAATAGGCCATCGCCATGATGGCGAAAATCGCAAAGCGGCGAACCCTGAGCAGGAAGTCGCCAAAGTCCTTCTGGCCGGCGCGCGATTCCACACCTCGCTGCAGCACCAGCGGCACGATGATATCGTTCGAGACCATGATGGAGAGCGCGACGCATTCCACGATCACCATCGCGGTCGCCGCCGACAGGCCTCCGACAAAGACGCCGACGCTGAGCAAGCCGGCATTTCCCTCCATCGGCAACGCCAGTACGTACATGTCGCTGTCAACCGCGCCGAACGGAAAGGTCAC
>Ga0207652_10001008_pt1 | contig 25963 bp, 21 predicted proteins | sample KBSC63BmetaG_FD_184334 | JGI IMG/M metagenome (GOLD analysis project Ga0207652, IMG submission 184334) | Corn rhizosphere microbial communities from Kellogg Biological Station, Michigan, USA - KBS C6-3B metaG (SPAdes) (version 2) | ecosystem: Host-associated > Plants > Roots > Rhizosphere ... | reverse complement strand
ACTTTCCGGTATCGCCATTTTCCCGTTGATCTCCCGGGCCAACTGAATATAACGGTAGGCCTGTACCTGCGATACGCCATACTTCTGCATCAGCTTTTCTGCTATATGCGACTGAGGCCTGTTGTTTCTGCTAAATTCGCCTCACAAATTGTAAAATTCATGGCAGTATTATTATCTGGACGATAAAGTTTTTTCAGTTCAAAACAAAAAATTGAAACAAATGTTATACTGTACACCTTTCCTATTATTTGACGGAAATTGTGCTGAGGCAATGGCCTTCTATCACGAATGTCTTGGTGGCGAGTTAACGCTTACGAAACTTGGTGATAGTTCCATGAAAGATATGTTGCCCGTAGAAAAGCACACCAGGATTATCAATGCGCATCTAAAAAGTGGCGATATTGAAATATCCGCTGGATGGCGTCACCTAAATTTGAACCAATACAGGGTAACATGTTTGCTATATTCGTTATTGGGAAAACATACAACGAATTAAAAACAGTTTTTGACAAACTCAGGGACGGGCACAACGGAATTACACGAACTGCCCTTTGGAATTTATGGGCAGTTTTACGATAAATATGGTATTCAGTGGATCTTTAAAGGAGACAAGAATTAATAATTGCAAAAAATCTGAAAGACACACAGACCACTATCGGGAAGAAAAATACCTGAGGGTATGATGCCGCTTGTCAGACCTAAGCTAGTCCCGGCCACCATGAAGAGGAGAAAATGTTTCCTTTGCCAAAGCCACGGAGCAGGCTGATTACTTGTTTAATAAATTCTCTATTATTGATGACGTTTCTGCTTCAAAATACTCTGAATACTCTGCAAATGCCTTTGCAATTTTTCCCTCTTTATCAATCAAATAAAAACAAGGATAACCTGTAATTTGATATTTTGCAGGTAATAAATTTGCATCTATATAAACCGGATATTTTATTCCATATTTTTTTACATACTTAGTGACTGACTCTATTTTGTCTATAGGATAAATACTTACAATTTCCACTTTTTTATTTTTATATTTTTCATGAAGAGTATTCATTGGCTCTATGGCTTGCATGCATGGCAAACAGCCTACATAAGAAAAATCGATCAAAACTACTTTTCCTTTCAGTTCAGACAAAGACAACTTGCTTCCGCCAGTTGAGTATAATGTCCAATCTGGTGCAGTTGTTCCAATCTTTAAAAGTGTGCGTTGTTTCTTCAAATGGAAACTTGCAGGAATTTCAAGTGAAATTATATCAACATCATCTTGGTTATATTTAAAATCGGAATAGCTTGATTCTATATAATTATATATCCCGTTGTTGCCCTCATCTGTCATTTTCCACGTATAGATAGTAGCAAGTATGTTGTTTGATTGTTTACCTATGAACCAATGCGTATAAGAATAATCTCCATTCCCATTAGCATTGGAATCTTCGCCTGTTTCAATAAAATGATAACAGAAAACAGCATTAATTGTGGTATCTCTTTCTTGCTTAAATGAATCTGACCATTTTAGTTTTGGTTTTACCTCGTTGATATAACCAATCAAAGAAATGGCATAGCTTTTTGGTTCAATAAAATTGTAAGAACTGTCTTGGTAATTTAAATCAGTTACCGCATTTTGTCCATTGTATACGAAGCAATCTTGTTTCGAGGTAATTTTAAAAAAATATCCAAAGTTATTATCGTTTGGCATTCTTACAAAAGTGGATGCTTTATTAAAATCCATCGTATTGGGATTAAACGAAGTTTTGATTATTTCCCTTTCATAAAAGCTAAAGTTTTTACTCTGTTGGATCTTATCAATTGCTTTTTGCAATAAGGAAACTTGCGCATTGATATTTGTAACACAAATAATCAAGGCAAGGCAAAGGGATGATTTTTTAGTAAAGGGCTTCATTTTTTGTTTGTCTTTATAGATGCAAAGTAATCACTCTGATAGTTACTAGCGAGAATATAAAAAAAATTTGCAGGAATGAGGAGATGATGCGAACCTGCTTAAAAAAGAGTAAATTTATTTATTAAATCTCTAAATCTTACTGAGAATTCGATTATTGATAACTATCAGCATTTTTCAAATTATAAAATAATTGGTGTGAAATTTATCTTTATTATCATTCTTCTGAATTTCTCATGCAAAAGTAAGGATGTAAAATATTCAGTAATTGAAGGCAGAATTGATAGTTTACGTTCAAACAAACTCTATATTGTCAATGCTGCGGAGTTTGAGAAACCTCTTGATTCCTTTAAGGTTTCTGAAGGCAAATTCGAATATAAAGGTTCTGGAAAAAGGATGAGGAGCCCTTCCTTGCATCATTGTTGTTTAGAGATTCTGTAACGGGTAAATTGAAAACATTAGAATTTTTGAATCCGATATTATCAAATTTAATAAAGGGTAGTCCAACCTTTGTTACAAATGCTTTTGTGCTGGGGAAAGAAAAATTTTTATTAATGGGAAAGTTACCAATAGGCCACATTTTGAAAAGGCTGATTCTATAATGCTTACAGGTAGTAATCAAACAAATGCTTATTTTGAAACACAGATGTCAGATTTTGGTTTTATAAATGCATCAACACAGAAAGATAATCTGGTTAAAACTTTTAAAGATCTTATCAAAAAGTACCCTTATTCTTATTATTACTTACACTCTCTTATTAACAACGAAAATTCGTATAGCAATAAAGAACTTACAACATTTCTAAATTTATTTGATGACCACTTGCGACTTTCTCCTTCCGGTAAATCACTGGCAATCTTTATGAAAACGAGGGATGTGGCGAATTCAAATTCATTAAACTTTGTTGCCTATGACCCTGAAAATAATTTGCGGGAAGTAATAGATACATCTTACCGGTTAAATGTTCTTTCATTTTGGGCAAGTTGGTGCGGGCCATGCATGGATGAAATTACAATGTATAAAAAACTTTATCCTTTATTTAAGGCAAAAAATATAAAACTATCAGCGGTTTCTATTGATGTAAACAAAAAAAATTATAAAGATGCTTTGAGTCGTTTAAAAATGAAATGGAATCAGTATCGTGTTAATGAAAGAAAGATAGATGACACAAAAAATAAATTCCGCTTTTCTTATATCCCAACTTCAATATTTTTTGATAGCAAAGGGAAAGAAATTTTCCGTTTATCCGGATACGATTCAACGGCCGGAAAAATGATTTTGAAGGCAATTGTGCCGTATTTAAAATGAAACGTGTTATTCTACCTAGTTCCATCCAATTCATAATATTCAGAATTTTTGAGAGCTTTTGAAAAAGCAGTTAAGCCATGACTGATTTAATGAATCATTAATTCATGAAATAACAACCTATCCAACCAGAAGCCATACTGCACATCTGTGCCAGTGGGAAAAATAAGTAAAAAACGGTTTATTTGGTCTTTCACCGCTGGAAGCATTTCTTCAACCATTCTGCATTTCCTAAAAATTTTCTTAACATTGCTTATGCGCATCTTAATCGCTCCCAATGCTTTTAAAGGCAGCCTTACGTCAGGTGAGGCCGCTCAATCCATTGCTGCCGGACTGAAACAAAGCCCGCTTTCCTGTACTTTAAAGCTAATGCCTGTAGCCGATGGCGGTGATGGAACCGCACACCTTATATCGAAAAAAATGTCGGCAAAGTCCGTAAAAATTTTGGTACATGATCCATTGGGTAAGAAAATATTCGCGTCTTATGGCTGGGTAAATAAAACCAAAACAGCTATTATTGAATTGGCGGACGCCTCAGGCCTCAGGTTGATAAAACAGAACGACCTGAATCCAATGAAATCCAATACACGCGGCACGGGAGAACTTATAAAATCGGCGTTAGATAAAGGCGCGCAAAAAATAATTTTGGGCACTGGAGGAAGCGCCACCGTTGATGGCGCAAGTGGTTTGTTGGATGAATTAGGAGTAAAGTTTTTAGATAAATCGGAAAGAAAAATAGCAGAATTACCGAAAGGTTTATTGGCATTAAACCGGATAGACGTAAGCGGGATGGACAGCCGGTTGAAGGATTGTGAAATTATTTTGTTGAGCGACGTAACCAATAAGCTGCTTGGCAAGAATGGCGCCGCCACTGTATTCGGGCCACAAAAAGGTGCAGATAAAAAAGCAGTGGCCTTGCTGGAAAAATGTCTTTACCAACTTAATAAAATAGTAAAAAAGGATGTCAAGGTGGATATGGATTCTTTTAAGCATGGCGGAAGCGCGGGCGGCGTGGCTGCGGGGTTAGCTGCATTTGCAAATGCAAAATTGGTCAGCGGCATTTCTTACTTCCTGGATCTCATAAAGTTTGAAAATGAATTAAAAACGGCTGACCTTATCATAACTGCCGAAGGCAGGCTGGATACGCAAACCCTGGAAGGCAAAGGACCTTGTGGCGTGGCGGGAAAAGCGATGCAGCATAAAATTCCTGTGATCATCTTAGCGGGACAGGTTCCTCCAAGAGCAGGAAAGGAATTACACCGGTACTTTAACGCCATATTCCCCATCGGGCATGGGCCTTCTTCAACAGAAGATGCCATGAAAAATACTGCTGCAGACCTTGAGCGGACAGCTTTTGAATTAGGCAATTTGCTTGCTTTAAAAAATAAATAAACGGATAAATAAAAAATTATGAAAATAGTAGTATTAGATGGATTTGCGATGAATCCCGGCGATTTAAACTGGAATGCTTTAAAGCAGCTCGGGACGACAGAAATTTATGACAGGTCTTCATCGGAAGAAACTGGGAAAAGGATAGCCGATGCGGAGATTGTGCTTACGAATAAAGTAGTATTAAATAAAGAAATGATTGAGGCTGCACCCAAACTAAAATATATCGGCGTGATGGCAACCGGTTATAATATTGTGGATATAACGGCCGCGCATACACGAAATATTATTGTGACCAATGTTCCGGCGTACAGCACTGCCTCGGTGGCGCAACTGACTTTTGCATTCATACTTGAATTAGCCAACCATACTGCATTGTATGGTGAAAGTGTGCGCAAAGGCGATTGGATCAGAAGCAAAGATTTTAGCTACCACCTGGAGCCGATAATGGAATTGCAAAACAAAACACTGAGCATTATTGGCTTTGGGCAAATAGGAAAAGCAGTGGCTAAAATAGCTTTGGCATTTGGAATGAATGTGATTTTTTCTCATAAACATCCTGAAAGAGACCAGATGCCAGGTGTGACATTTGTTGATGAAAAAACATGTTTTAGAGAAGCGGATATTCTCAGCCTGCATTGCCCGCTGAATGAAAGCAATCTGCATTTTGTAAATAAAGAATTACTCGCCACCATGAAGCCCACTTCTTTTCTTATTAATACCAGCAGAGGGGGCCTTATTAATGAACCTGATCTTGCGGAGGCGTTAAATAACGGCATTATTGCCGGCGCTGCATTAGATGTACTATCTACCGAACCACCATCAGCAGATAATCCGTTACTTCAGGCAAAAAATTGTTTGATCAATCCGCATGTTGCCTGGGCCACGTTTGAATCAAGAAGCAGGCTAATGAAAGTGGTGGTAAATAATGTAAAAGCTTTTTTGGAAGGGAAGGCTGAAAACGTGGTGGGTGAGTAACTTGTCCTAAAAAAAGTTTGTTGCGTAAAATAAAGTAAAGCAACAAATTCAATTTCGAAAGAAAGATTAATTACTGCTCTGCCATAGCTTCTCCTTGTTCTTGTTGTTTTATATTATCAACATCCTTGGTGAAGCGGAATGCTGAAAAACTCAATCGAGACATTCCAAATTATTTTGTCTGTTAGACTGAATACATGATACGGAGCGTCCACTATCGTGAGACATTGCTGAGAAGAAGATATTCCATCCATCTGTTTTTTTATTTTGCCCATTAATCAGTCAATAAAAAATTTTCTTAGGCTTTGAATATTTAATCTGTTTTACTTATTTTTATCACCGGAACTTCAACAAGTTCTTGAAAACTGCTTATGAAAAAGAAAAACTATTTGCTGCTTTTGATGGCTGCAACGTGCGTTCAGTTATCCTTCTGTCAATCATCCTTCTCTCAAAAATTACCCTCAACGCTTTTATGGAGGATCAGTGGTAATGGCCTGCAAAAATCATCTTACCTGTTTGGAACAATGCACCTAACGGATGAAAGAGTTTTCAATCTCGGAGATTCACTCTATAAGTCAATTGAACATACTGACGGTTTTGCCATTGAAATTGATCCGCAGGAATTTACACCTCTCCTGATTGATGAAGCCAAAAAAGAGATTTACCAGAAGGGGCAGCCAATTAAAGAATTAATGAGTAGCGAGCAATATGAAAAGTATGGAAAGATGCTTGCTAAAAAATTAAATAAAAATGCGAATGAGATCACCACATCTGATATACTCGACGAGAAAAATAAGTGGATCCGCCAAAGTTTCAAGAACGGCAAAATGCAAACATTCCTCGATGCATATCTTTTTGATATAGCAAGGAGACAAGGGAAATGGACGGGTGGTGTTGAAGACATGAAAGACCAGGAAGCCCTTGGAAACCTTATAGATGAATCTGATATTGAACAGATTGCGATGAATGGAAGCGATGAGGACGGCATGAAGGAAGATGACAAGAATGCAGAATACTTTATAAACGCCTATATCAATAATGATCTCAATAAGATTGACAGCATTTCCAATTCAGGGGATAGTTTGTATGAAGATGCGGTTCTTTTTAAGCGCAACCAAAAGATGGCCAGGCGCATGGACAGTCTTTCACAGCAGCGCAGCATGGTGTTTGCAGTAGGGGCCGCACATTTGCCCGGCGGCAAAGGATTGATTGCTCTTTTAAGAGAAAAAGGATTTACTCTTACGCCCGTCTTTTCTTCAAAGAAAATAAAACCATCGGATTATAAAGTAAAGGAAGTACCCTTAAAGTGGTACGATGTAAATGATAAGCAAGGATTATATAAGGCATCTATGCCTGGTAAGCCTGGCGATATAACTCTCTACGGTATCATGGACATGAAAATGTATTTTGATATTTTTTCGAGCACCCTCTACATGACCACAGCTTTAAAAACCCCCTATTCTTCAAAAATGGCTGATAGTGTCCTAGGGATAATTGCCTCCTATTATTTTGATAACTCAAAAGGAAAACCGATCACGGTAAATACTGTTCCTGGAAGAGAATTTATATCAAAAACTAAAAATTACAGTCATGGCTACCTGTTATATAAAGATGGAAAAATGTACATTGCTCTAGGTATGAGCACAAAAAGCGGCATCGCGGGTGAGCCGGTTATTGACCGCTTTTTGCATTCATTTTCCATTACAGAAAAGGCTCCTGATACCAATCGCACCTTCACTTATACCAACAAAATAAAAGCGTACCGGTTAGATCTTCCTGGCCAGGTAAAATCAGGAGACGATTTTACAAAGGCAGTCAAAAAAGACAGCACAATCCTAAATGAATTAAATGTTGCGGGCGACCCGGTAACTGGTGCTTATTTTTTCTTTGGCACGAATGAAGCTGCCCGCGGTTACAATTTAGAAAACGATAGTGTAATGCTGGCTGCGATTCGCGCATCACAAACAGGCAAGTTTAAAAAGATCAGTATTGATACTTCCTATATAAAGAATGGTTGCAGGATGCTTGATGTTGGGGGAATGATGGTGCAGACGCCCTTAATGTTGCAGATACGGTATCAATTCAGGGGAAATCGTTGGTATACTTTGGTCGCCATTTATGATACAGCAAAAGATAAAACATCAGTGCAAAGGTTCTTTAGCTCTTTCACTACTCTTGATTATGCCGTTGTAAAATGGAATAAATATACTTCAGCAGATAGCAGTTTTTCTACCTGGTCTCCAACCCCGTTCAGCTATGAACCAAATATTACAGATGCGGATGGTAACCCGAAGTGGAACTATGAATCTTACGATTCTTCCCGCGCAGATAATTATAAGGTAATCGCCCAGGGCTTCAGTAAGTATTATTGGCAAAACAGCGATTCCGCTGTGTGGGACGAATTGACACGTAGATATGATACAGGTAGTATTCTTGTTAAGAAAGAAATTAGCAATAACGGCTTAAAGGGTTACGAATTACAGTTAAAGGCAAATGGTTCATTGAATGTAAAACGGCTAAGATTCTTTTTAAACAATGGGAAATTGTACACCCTGATGACCATTCAGGCAGCCGGAGAAATCAATAACGAAAACACTAATAAATTTTTTGAATCCTTTCGTTTTACTTCTATTCAACCAGATACCAATGTGCTGGTTTCAAAAGCAGCGCTCTTGCTGACAGATATGGCCTCAACGGATTCTTCTGTAAGCAGCGACGCGGTAAAATATTTAACTATTGCGCCTTTTATAAAAAAGGATCTCCCTTTGCTGCACCAGGCAGTATTGAAAAATTATCCTGGCCTGGACTCTTATCCTAACCAAACAAAAAACAAGCTCAAGAAAATCATCATTAATTTTAAAGACCCGTCTTCTTTCAGCTTTGCCAAAAACAATTATGCCACCGCGGATGATACTACACGCAATACGCTGCTCTCTATGATGGCTTCCTTTCTAACAAAAGAAAATTATAATGACATCAAAACTCTGTTGTTGAAACTGCCGCCCGTGGTTGACCCTGGTTACCAGGTTATCAATCCGTTAAGCGATTCCCTGCAACTTACAGCTACTATAGTACCAGATCTTTTGCCTTTGCTAAAAGATACTGCAATGGGGCCGTTGCTGATTAACTTGTCCGACCAATTATTGGACAGCGGCTTTATTCATAAAAGTATTTTGGAGCCATATCAACCGGATATTTTAAAATTATCCGGAAAAGAATTAGCGCTTATTAAGGAAGATGCTGATAATTCCACCTATTATGATTTCTTGCTGGTGGATTTGATGGGCAAGATGAATACTCCTGAATTTAATTCAGTGCTTCAAAAATGGAGTCTCCTTTCGCAGCCATCTTATATTAGTCTGGGTGCGGTAAATTCATTGCTCCGGAATAACCAGGTAATTAATCCCATCGCCATCAGCGCACTGGCAAAAGATAACAGTAGCCGGATAGAATTGTACGATACTTTAAAAGCCTACCATAAAGCGAATCTTTTTCCTGCGATGTATCTTAGTCAAAAATCTTTTGGAGAAAGTTATGTATATACTGCTGATGAAGATAATACCCCTTCAGGCGTTACTTACCTGTCACAAAAAGTAATCAATTTTAAAGGCAGGCAGTCCCGGTTTTATTTTTATAAACTAACATTTCGTGATGGTGACGATAGCACTTATTCTCTTGCCTCCGCCGGCCCTTTTAATATGAACATCAAAGAGGTGTCTTCAAAAGATGCCACCGGCGTGATGTATTACGATGAAGATTTCGATCAATCTAAAGTTCAGCAACAATCGGAATCATTAATAAAGCAAATGGAGGGTTGGTTTGAATGGAGTGATAAAAAGAAAAATAAATAATCGGTGCAGATAACCGGCTTTATCATCATTTCTGAGTGTGCCTTTCAATAGAGAGTCCTGTATATTTGGGAATTCTCATCTTTTTATTCTGACTAACGCAACGTGCGTTATTGTAGACTTAGCTATAAAAAACAACTTGAATGCATAGTGATACGCAACGTCCACTATCGTGAAACCTTGCTGAGAAGAAAAGTTACTATGTCTGTGCCTACGGGCGAATTCGGATAATCGTCTTGCCCCTGGCCCGTTTGGCCGGACTAAAGGCATCAACAGCGTCTTCGAGGGTTGCGATGTTGCCTATGTTTGTCCGCAGCCGACCCTCTTTGACCCGCTGGACGATCTCACTCAATTGGGCGCGATCGGGTACGACGACGAAATCAATACTCAAACCACCATCTGCCCGCGCTTCTGTCGGGCCGGTGACGGTCACAAACGTTCCTCCGGCACGAATCACGCCCGCAGACTGCTTCGCGATGTCGCCGCCGAGGACATCAAAAACCAAATCCACCTCGCCAATATCTTCTAAAACGTCGTTATCGAGGTCGACGAATTCGTGTGCGCCGTAGTCGAGCGCCGCCTGACGGTGAGTAGCGTGCCCGGTAGCTATGACGTATGCGCCAGCCTCACGTGCGAGCTGGGCCGCCATCGAACCCACTATGCCGGCCGCACCGTGCACGAGAACGCTCTGCCCCGCCTGAAGGCGGCCATGTTCGAACAGCCCTTGCCACGCGGTCAGCCCCGGCATTACGAGGGCCGCGCCCACGGTAAAATCAACATCGCCAGGTAGCGGAGCCAGGTTCCTTGCCTCGACGGCCACATACTCCGCCAGAGTGCCGTCACGATACCAGTCCGTAAGGCCAAACACCCGCTGTCCAATGGTCAACCCTGTTGTGCCATAGCCAAGGGCAGTGACTATTCCGGCCAGTTCGTGGCCGGGAATCGACGGCGTCCGGTCGCGGTAAGAGCGATCGGTCCAGGTCGAGGGCCATGACAGCTCATCTCCTGTGATACTCGACGCGTGAATCTGAACGATGACGTCGTTTATCGCTGCCTTGGGTTCCGGACGCTCAACCAGTTTCATCCCGGCTGTTCCCGCAGCCTGGTCCGTTACAACGATCGCCTTCATAGCACACCTCCCTTTTTGCTCATCAGCAAACACCCGGTTAATGAAGTGATGTTAACGTACATTATTGTTTTCATCTTCCTAGTTTTTTAGCATTTATATGAACCTTTGAACCATGCTGGCATCCTGCTTTCAGCGTGATTTTAAAATTTCATGTTTTTAATGTCAGGATAAAATTATGCTTTAATTTGGATACCTTATTGGTACAATTTTAAAATATAAAGAGAGTCCGGTCATGATTAAAATTTTTAGTTAAAGACCGAATCCTGGCTTTGAGAAAAGCTACTTCAGAGAGTCTGATATTTCATGTGGACCGTATAAAGAAAAGTATCATCGAAGTAGTGTACTTATTACTTAATTCGTTTTACTAATAAAATCAGGTGCCGGAGTGGCCCAATATCCCAGGTTGTGTTGTACGTTAAAATGAGCAGAATCCTGGTATATTGACACATCGCTATTGACGGACTTAAAACCATTACTTCCTTTGACGGGTTTTCCCGAATTGGTGTAATTGGTAAATTTAATTGGCTTTATCATACCTCCATTTGCGGTAATATCAATCGCTGCCATTGCCGAACACTGAAAAGCAGAACAATCTTTATATTTTATATCGCCGTTTAAAGAATTCCACCAATGTAAATCTTCTCCAAACATGGAAGTTTGGGAACGCCATGCAACTGCAGTTTTCCCATTTATTACCGAAGGTACCCGCTGCTCTCCGATAAAGTCTGTGGTACCGGTGTTTTTGTCTGTAACCCACAGACCCCACCATTTGCCAAGCGAGTCACCCCCACCCGGACCTTGCTTTAATTCAAAACGGTAATGATGCCCAATTATCCAATTGTATTTATACATAATCTGGACTCCCCCGCTTTCGGTGTTACCAGTATTTAACAGCCCATTCGTCTTACCGGCATTGGATCCCCAAATAGAAAAATTGATGACTTTACCTTCCTGGATTTCTTTGAAAATACCATTCGTTTGAAAGCCTGCATATCCTCCCCCAACGGAACCTGAAGAGTTTTCAAGCGCAAAATTATAAGCATAATAATGCAATAATCCTTCTTTAGCCAATGAAACAGGCGGGTCGGCTACAGGCACAAATGTCCATTCCAGACTTGAAATGCTTTCTTTGTTTGGGAAATACCAATCCGAATAAGTACCTCCGGGGCTATAATATACCGGCTCATTTTTAACCACATGATCATTCTCACTTTGAGCAGCCAGGTTTGTTTTAATGAAACAAAATGTCAATACAAGAACAGAAACGTATCCGATTTGCTTGTTCATAAAATATAACTTTAAAAATAAAAGTACAGCTAATTGAGCCTGGTTCAAAGCCCCCTCCCAAAGCCTTATTCCTTTGCCCTAACAGGGATAATAATAAGTTCCACATTCGTCTATATACCCCTCGATTAGTTGCGTTAACAACAATTTCGAAAAAAGAAAATTCTCACAATTTGTTGGTTTACTGTGAACTTTTTCATTTTCCGAACAAAATTGATCATCATAAAAATTCTAAAAAATATTTCGTTTTTACTACTTAAATTACATTTCGAAAAAATGTAAAATTACTGAAATCAATAACTGTTTATGAATCCTGCTTATAAAGTATTGCATGTTATTCCAATAGCGCTAATTGCTTTTTTATTATCAGTTAACGTTCATGCACAAACGAAAAAAAATGATTCCACCATCAATGCAATTGTGGATAAAGTTGAAGTTGAAGCATCTTTCCCGGGCGGAGCGCACGCGTGGGTTACCTACATTACCAATGCGATCAAGGATAATATACAAAAGCTCAGAAGATCCGATTATGGTACCTGCATAGTGCGGTTTATTGTTGATACAAAAGGGCGTGTAAGCGATGTAGAAGCCACAACCATGAAAAAAAGCAGGTTGGCTAAGATTGCCATTGAGGCTATTTCCAACGGCCCGAAATGGATTCCGGCGCAACAAAACGGAAAATTTGTAAATGCATACAGACTACAGCCGGTTACACTTGAGCCTTCCGAAAAATAACAAATTTCCGTAAGATTCTTATTCGTTTTATGTTTCATTTTTAAATAATTCAAATGCTTAAACGATTCTTATTTTTTACTACTTTCTTTTTTTTCACTGCCGGAATTAATGCCCAATCCTTTATGAGCAGCTACGGCGGAACAGCCTCTCAAAGCACGATTTCCGTGAAAACCAATATTTTGAAGAGTTATGTTGACAACATGGGGGCGATTAACCGCTCCACCCGAAAGAGGATGCGACAGGTAAATGCCCATCCTAATGAACCGGAACCCTTCTATTCGTATCCTGCAAACGGCGGTTTACAAATTGAAACGCAACGTCCACTATCATAAGACGTTGCCGTGAATAAATCAAGGGAAATAATTTTATGAAAAAATATAACTTTTGGAGAAAAACATCAAACTATTCAGTTGGTTTAGCCATGATACTATTTATACTTTTAAGCTATTTTAAAAAAGAAGTAAAGCCTGTAATACTGCCTGTGTTGATCTTATCAGGTTTTGCTATTAGCAGCTTCTTAACTTCTGAAGTAATGAAAATTATTATTAAAAGAAAATTGCATGATAAATAATAATTGGAAGAGATTTTTAATAATTGAAAAAGTTATTCAAATACTTTTGATGTTAAGTATTATAATTCCTGTTTTTTGTGAAATTGCATTTAACAGGATCATTCCAATTAATTTCCAGGGATATTTTTTCTTTTGTTGCTTAGGCCTCTTCATAGGCTTTAAACTAAGTAAAAAAGAATATATGAAAGCTTTGGAAAAAATGAATGGCAAATAACAAAAATCACTCTTTTACGCGGGTTGTAGTTTGTGAATTAGCCTGCCAGTTGGATTATTGGATTATAAATTCATGATTTGATTTATATATTTATCTCATGAGCAGCAAATACAAATTTGAACATTCCGTAATGCCTTTCAAATAAGTGGCTGAAATGAAAAAAACCAATCTTTCTCCTTTGGAATTCAGGCATTCCTTTAATTAAAAAGCCAATTCCTTTATGAAATGATTCATTTTCCTGAAAGAATTTTTTTCTCATTCGTATAGTGGGTACAGAAGCCCCCTTTGGGTGCGAGGTTTGTAGTTTGTAAGTTAGCAAACATTCATGCCTGTCGCACTACTTCTTAATCTATTTTTAAAAACCAGCTATAATAACATCCTAAAGCGTTAATGGAACCCATTAGCATTAAAAAAACCGATTGCATGCTTACCCATAGTTCTTTTGCGCCTGCCTGCCTTTTTTGTCTTCCCATTTTACGTTGAGGGTTAAAAGAAGGAAGACCATTTCTTTTATCTGCACACACCCTGAAACATTTACTGTTTACTTTCAAATTAGCGGAAATGTGAATAATATTTTCATTTCAACAGTAGGAAAAAGATATATTTGATCTAAACTTTACTTCTAATGAGATGTCAGGAGAAGAGGTATCTTTTTGTAATGAATTAAACAATTTTATGAAATCAATACTCTTGAATAAGATTTGCCCACTGGTTATTCTCTTAGTTCTAATGCTGAACGATAAGACTAGCGCTCAGGTTCATTATTCGCCATCTTCATCGTTATCGTCCATCAACAACACATTCATGCAGCGGGCGCAAAACCGGAGATATTTGTTTAATAGAATAGTAAGCACCGCACCACACAATTTCCGAATCATGTTTAATGACGCTACGCAAATAATGGCAATTGGCACAATTAAAACAGATTCATCCTCATACTATCTGCTCGTGGAGAATAAAACCTTTGCAAAAATGGATTCAGGCCGCTACCGGAAAATTCTGCCTTCTAAAACAGAATATATTTGCAGAACAGATATGAATAATGGTGCTGAATATAAAGGGATTGCTACAGATAGTTGTTGGCTTTTTAAAAAAATTGAAGGGGCAGTAAACGCCTATACACCATCCCCTGAAGACTTTATCCGCGATACTTCCATTACTTATTTGCAAAAGGGCGATAATACACCACTAATAAAAATGAGTCAGGAAAAAATAGAAAATATAGTCGGTGATGATCCTAAAGCATTAAAGTTAGCTCAAAAGAAAGATATTTAAAAGCTATATTAAAATATAACGATGATATGGTCAATAAAATAAACTAAAGGGTACTCCAAATCTTTCGGGCACGTGAGCAGCCTGAGGAGAGAAATTACAAATGGCATTATTCTTCTTTTAATTAGTTTCTTTTATGGGATAACTGTATTTTATCATAGAAATTTTCCTAACTGAAAATTCTAACTGCTACTCCTAAGAATATGATGCAGGTGAATTGGGCTGTTATGAATTAATAGCATCGAAGAATTATTAGGCTACGAAACGTTCTCCATCGTCAGACTTTGCTACGAAAAAGAAAGTTCGTTTGCATTCTTTCTGCATTTCTTTATATTTATACAGTAAAAGCCAACGGCCCATTTCATGACAACCCTTACTTCAGACACGCTATTTAAATTAAAAGCACTTGGTATTTACCAGATAATTTTCGCAATCATAGGCCTTGGAGTAACGTTGTACTTTATGTTGAAGGAAGGATTTCAATTTCCGCAAATAACGATTGTTTTTATCGCTGTAATCCTAATGTATCTGTTTGGAATTTATAGTGGCATTTTATGTTTTCAAACGAAGGAGAAGTGCCTATGGTATTCATCGATAAACCAATATCTTCAACTGGTCAGTTTTTCAATAGCGGGCTATGGATTTAAGTATGTTGCCGGACTTTCACTCAATCTGGGTTTTGACTTAACCACTGACTTTGCAATAAGTTTGAAAATGGAAATATTTTCACTTTGGCATATCGATTTAAACAGTCATTCGGATGTTATATTGGTCAACCTTAACATAGTTGCTTTGGTGTTGATTCTGCTTATTGACAAAATGAAGAAACAAATGAAGCAGAAAATGGAGGAGGAATTGCTTACGATTGGGCAAGAGATGAATTAGAGTGGAGTTTAATTCACCCAAGACATTTGGGATATTTAATATAGAACATAAGAGCAAAGGCAAAAGCCCTGAAAAAACCCACCAACAGGTACTTGATTATTTTCATGGAATTGAGGACAAGCAGGGATACAAGAGCTAACGAATGGAAAAATAGCTGGCTGCACACCGACTACAGTGAATCGAGGACTCGAACACTAACTGTGATTAAATTTACTTATCTAATAAACTGGCTAATATAGAAGCTGATTCCTCTTCAAAAACACCTGCATAGTAACCTGCAATTACTTTTTCGATTTTTCCTTCTTTATCAATAAAATAAAAATAACGGCCACCTGGTACATGATATAATTTTGTAACCTCACTATTCGTATCCGCATACACAGGATATTTTATATGGTAATCTTTCACAAATTTTTTCACTACTTTTATCCCTAAAAAATATACTAGCTATTACAACATCTTTCTTTTTATATTTTATTAAAGATAATTTTTTTACTCTTCTCGCCATTTTAAATAATGATGATTTAATAAAAATAGGGTTTTTTATTTAGCAAAATTCAGTGTTAGGGTTTTACATCCATCACTTCGATTGTGTTTCTTCTCAAATTGTTGGTCTTGTAACGAACAACTTCTTTTTCTTTTACATTTGTATAAAATGATAAAATGAATAATAAATTATTGATAAAGATGATAACGGATAGCTGGGGGGGACAAATTACTGCCACCAACAAAATTTTTGATAATTTATCCGATGAAGAGTTACTAAAGGAAGTTTCGCCCGGCAGAAATCGTGGGATCTATTTATTAGGCCATTTAACAGCAGTGCACGATTTAATGTTGCCATTGCTTCGTTTTGAAGCAGCCAAATATCCTGAACTGAAGCCCGTATTTTTAGACTCACCTGATAAAGCTGTTGAAGCAACTCCTTCAGCCACTCAATTAAGACAACAATGGAAAGATGTGAATGAAACTTTATCTAATCACATCAAAAATTTACCTGCTGACGATTGGTTTACGCGCCATGCAAATATTTCTGAAGAAGATTTTATTAAAGAGCCGCATCGCAACAGGCTGAATGTTTTATTAGATCGCACCATTCATCTCAGCAATCATCGCGGGCAATTATTATTGTTGAAAAAGAAAACTTAATGAATCTTCTTATCTCCGAAGGTTGTTGATTTCCAAGCGCCTCGTGGCCCAATTTCTTCATCTGAAATTGATCCATATTTCTCTCTATAGCTTCAACTTGCTTAAATAAATTTAAAATTTCTTTCTTTGGGATATCTAAGACGGCTCTTATTTTAGGAAATTAATTAATAAATGATGCCTGGATCAGAAATGTGACTTTGCAGATTTATGACTGCAAGTTGATTGGAAATCATCTTTACTCATTATTCTTTACAAATAAAAAAACGCATCCGCGTTTTTCAAAATGTTCATGCGCCATTCTTTTTCGAAAAGAAGAAGCGTATAAAGGTTTCATGTTTTTAAATTTTTAAAAAAATTAAATCATTTATCTCTTACTTTTACAAATCTGAATCTTCACTTCAAAATATTAAAAGCATTTTTCAAATAGTAAAGACTTTCTGTTTGTGTCAAAATCACTTTTGAGTATTTTATCTTAATGAAATAATGCAGCATTACGAAGTAAAGTTTTGTCTTAAATGCGATATCCATAAAAATTTATTATTGTAAATAAATTCTAAACCCGGAATTTTATTGAGAATTAAGTTCTGCATCCGGTAATGATAAAAGTAAGATATGATGAGCACAGACGTTGATTTCACCGATGTTTCACAAGCCGAACTGTTTAAACAAATAGCTGCGGGAAATGAATGGGCTTTCAGGCAGGTGTATCACCAGTTTTATAAAAAGCTTTTACATTTTGCATTTATCCTTACAAAAAATAAAGAAGCCGCTGAAGAGCTTGTTGAAGATGTTTTTATAAAAATTTGGAAAAACAGGCAAAATGCAGAAGCCATTCATAATCTGAAAGTTTATTTATATACCGCCACTAAAAACACATGTCTTAACTATCTCTCTTCCAAAGCAAATGACAGCATCAGCAAGCCATTTGATGCCATTAATATTGTTTTGACTGAACCGGTTTGCCCCGAGCAGCTTTTTATTTACCGTGAGACTTTTGCAAAAATTAAAAACGCCATTGAAACCTTGCCGCCGCGCTGCAAAATGATCTTTAAACTCATCCGTGAAGACGGTTTAAAATATAAAGAAGTGGCGGAAATATTAAATGTCTCTCCTAATACCGTTGATGCTCAGATGACCATAGCCATTCGCAGGATTGCACTGCTCGTTCGGGATGAATTTGAAAAAATTCCATCCAGTCATCTCCCAAAAAAATAAATCCTCGTTTTCTTTAAGGGGTACTCGTCTATTTACTGTCTTTATATAAAAGAATAATCGTTTCATGAATAACCAGGAAAACAGGATCTGGAATTTACTTGCGCTAAAACTATCCGCAGAAGCTACTCCTGAAGAGCTTATAGAATTAGATTCTATCATGGAAAACTTTCCTGACTTGCAAACTATTGTAAACAGCATTGAATTATACTGGGGGAAAAAAAATGAGTTCATCAATAATGATGAAACCGAAGAAGAAAGATTTCACTTGATCTTAAATGCAGAAAATAAAAACGAAGAAATAAAAAAAGAAATAAATGAAAGAAATCCCGTTAAATCAATTAAAAGAAAAAAATACAGGTTTGCCCTTGCCGCTGCTTCTGTTCTAATAATTCTAGCGATGGGATTTTTATTGAAGCGACACTTCAATAATTCAATAAATTTTTCGTCAAGAACTGATCTCCAGCAGGTGTATGTAAAACCTGGGTCTAAATCAAAAATAATCTTGCCTGACGGAACCGTTGTTCGGCTAAACGGTTCGTCCCGACTTAGTTACAGCAACAATTTTAATAAAAGTATAAGAGAAGTAAATCTTGAAGGAGAAGCTTATTTTGATGTAACAAAAGATGCAAAACATCCTTTTATTGTTCATACTTCCAATATTGATATTAAAGTGCTCGGCACATTGTTCAATGTAAAATCTTATGAGCAGGATCCCACAATAGAAACGACCCTGCTAAGAGGCAGCATTGAAGTTTACGATAAAAATAATGAATCCGCACCGAAAGTAATTTTAAGACCAAATGAAAAGCTGGTGTTCACAAAAAAAACGAATGACAAAATTACTGCGCCAAATAAATCTGTTGTCAATCCGATAAAAAATACCATCCCCAATGAAAATATTTCCATTTCAAACTTACCCTCCAATAAGCCCGACAGCCTGAAAGAAGAAACAAGTTGGGTTTATAATAAACTGATAATTGATGATGATGATTTCACGAAAATGGCGGAAAAAATGGAGCGGTGGTACGGCGTAAAAATAGAAATACAGAGCCCCCAGTTGCAGCAATATCATTTTAAAGGAATTTTTGAAAACGAAACTATTGAACAGGCATTGAATGCACTCCAGCTGACAGTAAAATTCAGATATAAAATCAATAAGGATCTGATCACTATAAAGCAATAAATATTCGTAAAAAAAAGTAACGGAGGATATTGCAGTATCCCCCGTTTAGCTAAAAAAATCAATAACAAATGTTACTACGTCATCTTATTTCTTAACTATAAACAATAAATGTATGAAAAAAAGACAACCGCTCAAGCGGTATTTTTCGAAAGAATTGTCAAAAGCCCTTTTAATTATGAAACTCACAATTCTGCTGATACTAACGGCGGTACTACAAACAAACGCTGAGGTAAAAGCGCAGCCAAATATTACGCTTACTGTTGAACACGCTAAAATTGAAAATGTGATCCAGAAAATTGAGAAACAAGGTGCGTACCGGTTCCTTTATAATACCGATTTGGCGGCCTTAAAAACTACAGTGAACCTGGATATAAAGGGATATACCATCGGACAAACCATGGAAGCTCTTCTAAAGAATACCGGCTTGAAATATAAATTATTACCGGATAATCTTGTGGTCATTCAATCTGCTGAATTGCAGAGACAACAAGATATTGTAGTTAATGGAACCGTAACCGGCACTGCTGGCGCACCTTTGATCGGCGCTACCATTCATTTAAAAAACAGCAAGTATGCAGTTACTTCAGATCTAAACGGTGCTTTTTCTATCAATGTACCGGAAGACGCTGTTCTGGTAGTTTCTTATGTAGGTTATCAGACAACAGAAGTAAGTGTAAACGGCCGTACCTCATTAAACATTTCACTTGAGGCGCAGCCAACTTCCTTAACTGATGTGGTTGTTATTGGTTATGGTACACAAAAGAAGGCCGACCTAACCGGCGCAGTAAGCGTGGTTTCAGCTGCTGATATAGCCGACCGGCCCATAATAGACGCGGGTGAAGCATTGCAGGGAAAAGCGGCTGGTGTGCAGGTTACTTCAAATTCCGGCAAGCCGGGAGCCGGCCTCAGTATTCGCATTCGTGGCTCATCGTCCATCAGCGCGGGAAACGATCCGTTATATATTGTAGATGGAATTCCTACTACCGATATTTCCGAATATAACCCAAATGATATAGAAAGCATTTCTATCCTGAAAGATGCCGCTTCTGCTTCTATTTATGGAACGAGAGCTGCAAATGGCGTAGTAGTAATTACCACCAAAAAAGGAAAAGCCGGGCAGTCAAAAATTAGTGCCAGTGCTTATTACGGCATTACCTCTCCTACTAAAACGCTTCCCGTATTGAATGCGAAACAATACCAGGATTATGCAAATGAATTAAGGGGTGCCGGCACCATATCTGATTCTTTAATCCAGGCAAATAATATTAATTGGCCAAAAGAAATTTTTGGACGTGGCAATCAACAGAACTATCAGTTATCCATCTCTGGAGGAAGTGAAAAAACGCAGCATTATGTCTCTTTTAATTACATGGATCAAACAGGAATGATCGAGCCTGCGAAATATGACCGTTTTACCGGAAGGGTTAATCTTACTACAAAAGTGAATAACTGGCTTACGCTTACAACGAGCAATTTACTTTCCCGTTCCCAAACAAATGGATTAGATGATAATTTGAGCGTAGCAAGAGGCGGTGTTGTTTTGTCTGCTTTGGAAACACCTCCAACTGTTCCAAAATTCAATCCAGATGGAACAGTTGGCTTTAATCCTTATGGCAATAACTGGGAAAACCCTTACGGTGCAATCCTGGGCCGTTATTATAAAACTTACGGGAATCATGCATTTTCAAATGTGGGAGCCGATATAAAACTGGTAAAAGGATTAGTATTCTCCTCCCATTTTGGATTGGATTACCTGGATCAAAAATTTAATAACTTCCTTGATCCTTTTCTTACTATTTACGGAAGGCAAACTCACGGGCAAAATTCACAAACAAAGACCAATAATCTTACCTGGCTCAGTGAACAAACATTGAATTACAAATTGGATGCTGGTAAAAGTCATTTTACCGCTTTAGCTGGCTGGACGGCACAAAAATCACATACTGAACAAACTTATCTCAGTGGTTCTTTTCTTCAAAATGAATACAGGAATTTATCATGGGATGCCACTTATCTGAGAGATTCTATCAAACAACCAGGTACAACAGGAATAGATGAATGGGGATTGATTTCTTATCTCGGAAGATTGACTTATGATTATGATGGCAAATATTTATTCCAGGCAAATCTTCGTTCTGATCAATCATCAAAATTTGCCCCTGGCAATCGTACTGCCACTTTTCCTTCATTTTCTGCAGGCTGGAGAATTTCACAGGAAGATTTTATGCAAAACGTTGCTGCAATCAGCGATTTAAAATTGAGGATCGGTTGGGGAAAGAATGGCAACCAGGAAGGAATTGGCAGTTATGATTATATATCAAAATCAAACATAGACCCTGTATCTGGCGCTGTGACTATAGGCAACATTGCCCCTGAAAGCCTGACATGGGAAACTACTACACAAACAAATGTGGGGATTGATGCAGGATTTCTCGATAACCGTATCACCTTTACAGGCGATTTTTATGTAAAGAAAACCAATAGCATCTTGGTCAACTATCCTGTTGCTTCACAGCCTGTAAGCTCCGTACCGGTGAATGGCGCTTCTATGCAGAATATTGGTGAAGAATTTCAGATCTCCAGCAGAAATTTTGATACAAAAGATTTTAAATGGAACACGGATTTCAATATTTCCTTCAACCAGAATAAAGTTTTGAATATTGGAATGGGAATCCCATCAATGCCATCTTTTGGAGGCATCTATGAAAGAGGAAATGCAATTAATCTGATCGAAGGTTATGGCCTTGGAGAGTTTTACGGATATGTAGCAACAGGAGTTGATCCTCAAACAGGGCTTGAATTATATAAGGGCAAAGACGGAAAACCAACCAGTAACCCGGTTCCTTCTGACCGCGTTCTTCTTGGAAGTGCATTGCCCACATTCGTGTATGGAATGACCAATAATTTATCCTACAAAAATTTTGATCTTACTTTCTTCATACAAGGTTCCCAGGGAAATAAAATTTTCAATGCGGGCCGCCTGGAAATGGAAGCAATGAGGACAGCGATCAATCAAAGCGCTGATATCGTAAACCGCTGGAGAAAGCCTGGAGATATTACTGATATTCCAGCGGTCAGTGTTAACCAAAGTACAGATAATACAAGGATCTCAAGCCGCTTCCTGGAAGATGGTTCCTATTTGCGTTTTAAAACCATCACTCTGACCTATAATATTAATCCCGAATTTATCTCAAGATTCGGATTAAGTTCTGCAAGCGTTTATGTATCTGGAAATAATCTGATCACTTTTACTAAATACAAGGGTTTCGATCCTGAAGTGAATTCTTATGGCGACCCTAACAACTCAAGCGATAACAGAAATGTATCCCTGGGTATTGATAACGGCGCATATCCTCAAGCCAAAATGATTTTATTCGGAATCAACATCAGTTTGAAGTAAGGGGGAAAACAAGAAAAGGATTCTAAATTTTTAAAAAAATTATTATTAAAATGAAACATAAAAACTCTTTAAATTATTTATTAGCAGCTACTTCCATGTTGCTAATTGCAGGTTGTTCCAAAATATTGGACACGCAACCCATCACTCAAACCGCAACCAACACTACTTCAAATGCGGTTATTTCTGCTTCACAGGCTGAAGATCTGTTACAGGGTGAATATACTTCTGAAATAGGATATAGCTATGGTTTGGAATTTAATGTGCTTGATCGCATTACTAATGGTGATGTTTGGTCTGATAATTCATACGCAGGTGGCGATAACGCTGCCAACATAACTATTGATTTATTCACTGCAAATTCATTAAATGATAATATTCGCCGGGATTGGGCAGACGCTTATGGCATCATCGGCAATATTAATATTGCCATTCCACAGATCCAGGCTTGTGCGGATCCGGCATTGAGCGCAACAAGGAAAGCGCAGATTTTAGGAGAATCCCGTTTTATGCGCGCATTTACTTATTTTGATATGGTAAGGCTGTTTGGGCCATTGCCAATTATTTTGCAACCTGCCGATCTAAGTAATTCTGAAAATCTGATAAAATCAACTTTTGTTGTAAGATCATCTGTAGATTCTGTATACGATGCTATTCTTCAGGATCTATGGTATGCAAAAGATAACGTGCAGGATGATAATGTTCCTTCTGATAAAATGGTAGTTACAAAGGGTGCAGTAAATTCCATTCTGGCAAAAGTATATGCGTCCATGCCAACGCCCAACTGGGATTCAGTGGCTTACTATTGCGATAAAGTAATTCCGCATTATTCATTACTTCCAGACTTTAATCAACTATGGGATAATAATCATAAAAATAACAGCGAATCTATCTGGGAATTCAATTATGTTGGATGGAATGTAATAGGCAACTGGATTCCTTCCCAATTTATCGGCGACGGTTGGAAAAAGTTCAGCACACCAACCAACGATCTTGTAAACACTTACCTGGCAGAAGGAGATTCTGTAAGATTGAAGGCCTCAATTACTTTTGTTAATTATGGATGGGATGATCCTTACTGGAAAAATCCAGGTCATTATCCAATACTTTCAAAGTATAATGATCCAAACAATGGAACAAACGATTTCTACGCCATTCGCCTTGCTGATATCTTATTATTGCGTGCTGAGGCGTACAATCATAATAACGATATTTCTCATGCTGCCGACCTGGTAAATGAGGTAAGAACCCGTGTTGGATTGCCAAATACAACAGCTACAAATCAATCGGATATGGCTCTCGCAATTGCTAAAGAGAGGAGATTGGAACTAGCATTCGAAGGTCAGCGCAGGTTTGATTTGATAAGAACAGGGAAAGCAATCGAAGTAATGAATGCACAAAAAGATGCATTGGGAAATCCGCTAAATTATAATATTCAACCTTATCAGCTCGTTTACCCAATACCACAGGAGCAACTGGACTTAAATCCGAAACTGGTTCAAAACCCAGGGTATTAATTTTAATATCTTTTTTAACCGGCAGGAGAAATCAACTTTAAAACTCCTGCCGGTTTTTTCAGATTCTAACGGAAAGAAAATCAAAATCCGCATTATTTATCCTTTTACTGTTCATCCTTTTACTATTGCGGTTTGTATTATTCATCCCCTGGTTTCTATGGCTAGCTCTTATCTAATAAACATGGCGTTTCTGATCCAACCTTTTTACTAAAACATCTTTCGGCATGTTGATTTGCTCGCCAATCGGTTTCCCATCGCGGTAAGTGATGACGTTCAGTTGCGTAGCCCCTACCGGAAACTGTATGGGCTTTCCATCAAATTTCGACGAAAACCGGTCAGGATTGGTTTGGTCGAAAGTGTAATAAATATCAAGCCCTTTTACTTCGGTAGTAAGGGTTACGCCAAAGTCGCTGTTCTTAATGCGCGCAGGTTCAAATATTGCGTTGTACATGCTCCTTGAATATTTTACGTTGGCAGCATCCAAACGTGGAAATTGTTTTTCCAGCCTTTTTATAAAATCACTCCAGTTTTTATCGGCCTTTGCGCTCCAATACACTTCGGCAAGCGCTATTGCCCTCGGCCAGGTCATGTACTCGGCGTGCCTGAAATTAGGAACGCGCTCGGACCATAAATTTCCCTGTCCACCCAAAATATATTTTTCGTCAACACTATCGGGAACCGGTTCATAATTGTACGAATCAGAAAGTCTGCACAAACCGTAAGTAGGCGGCTCTCCTTCAGGCTCTCCCTGGTAAAGATCGAGATAGCAATAATCCCACGGCGTCATCACTACATGATGTCCCATTTTCGCTGCTGCAATTCCACCACTCATTCCGCGCCAGCTCATCACCGTTGCATTTGGCGCTAATCCGCCTTCGAGGATCTCATCCCAGCCGATTAATTTTTTTCCTTTAGATTCCACGATCTTTTCTACTCTTTTTACAAAATAACTTTGCAGTTCATCCACGTTTTTCAAATGTTCATCAGCCATTCTTTTCTGGCATTTAGGGCATTGATCCCAGAAACCTTTGTACGCTTCGTCTCCACCCACATGAATATAAGGGTAAGGAAAGAGCGCTGCGATCTCAGTAAATATTTTGTCAAGCATGGTAAAGGTGGAATCATTGCCAATGCACAACACATTGTCATTTCTCTGGTAACCTCTTCCTCCCGCGCTGACAGAATAAGGCAATTGGGTGCAACTCAGATTTGGATAAGAAGCGATCAATGCGAGGCTGTGCGCAGGCACGTCAATTTCAGGAAGAATGGAAATAAAACGATCACGTGCATATTTGATAATTTCCTTCATATCTTCCTGAGTGTAGAAGCCACCATCCGGTGTAGGCTCTCCGGCCAAAGCAGGCAAAAACGTTCCCCATGGGCCAGTACGTTTCACGCGCCATGCACCCACTTTAGTGAGCTCAGGTAAACTTTTTATTTCAATGCGCCAGCCCTGGTCGTCGGCAAGATGCAGATGAAGCGTGTTGTATTTATAGCGCGCCATTTGGTCAATATATTCTTCCACTTCCAGTTTGGTAAAAAAGTGACGGCTAACATCCAGCATCAAACCACGCCAGCCAAAGCGCGGCACATCTTTTATATCAACACAAGGCATTGTCCAGCTCACATTTTTCACTTCTGAAACGCTGGCTATTTGCGGTGGCAATAACTGCAAAACCGTCTGCAATCCATAAAAAATTCCTGCAGGTTTATTAGCTGCTATCGTTACTCCCGAAGGCGTTACTTTTAAAGTGTACCCTTCAGCATGCAAAGAAGTGTCTGCCTTTTTATTCAGTACCAAACTGATCCCACCTTTGGACGACTTTTTTGTGGAAAGATGGTAGCCGGTTGAAGTAGCGATCTGATCCTTAAACCATTCCTGACTTGTACCCTTCCAATTTAGTGCGGTTGTAAATAGTTTATTATCAATGAAATAAGATTTCTATGGGTTAAATTTACCGCACTAAAGTGTAATTTAGAATGAAGATCAGAGTTGTAAAAAC
>Ga0207652_10001006_pt1 | contig 25990 bp, 24 predicted proteins | sample KBSC63BmetaG_FD_184334 | JGI IMG/M metagenome (GOLD analysis project Ga0207652, IMG submission 184334) | Corn rhizosphere microbial communities from Kellogg Biological Station, Michigan, USA - KBS C6-3B metaG (SPAdes) (version 2) | ecosystem: Host-associated > Plants > Roots > Rhizosphere ... | reverse complement strand
CGGCGGTCGATGACATGCTGGCCAACGTCGCCCAACTGGCCCGCGACGAGCAGGCGTACTGGGAGGCGGAGGTCGGAAGGCTGCTGCCGCACCTGCTGCTGCCGGGAAAGCCGGTGCGGGGCGGGGGCCGGGCGGTCGGGACGGCTGCCGGGGAGGCGTCCGTCGCGCTGGAACTGGAGCGGCTGAAGGGGTTAAGCCCCGCCATGCGGCGGCGGGTCGTGCGGGCGGCGGCACGGAGCGTGGGTTCCCGGCTGTCGTTCGAGGAGACGGCAAAAGTGCTCGCTCTGGGCGGATTTGGCGGTTTTGAAGGCGTAACAGGCAGGGTAGGAAGCCGGCTGGAGCTGCGCGGCGGGCTGCGGGCAGAGCGCTCGGCAAGAGAATTGAGGCTCTGGAGAACTTCAGTAATGGTTTGAACGTACAGGTAAGTGGTACGAACGTTCGCCGAAAACTGTGGACGCAAGCGTAGAATAAACGTTGAGATACGTTCTTGATCCCATCGTTTTGAAGCTCGCGGAAATTGCACCCAAAGGGGGGTGCGGCGGCGTCTAATCGATGAGTGAGATGTTGTGGGACGCGAGTTAGGGGCCACGCGCTATTGGCGTCCTGGGTTTGGGGAAACGAGGAAGCGGATTGAATTCGACAGTTAAACAGGTTTTGATTTGGGTTCTCATGGTCGGCTGCATGATCATGGCGTGGAAGTACTTCTCCAAGAACTTCGAACCCAGCAACGACAAGCTCGTCACCATGACGGACGTGATGACCCTCGCCCAGCAGGGCAAGGTAGGCAAGATCACGATCAACGGCACCGACGTTGCGGGCGAGTCCAAAGACGGCAAAGACAAGTTCCATACGACGATCCCTGCCAATTATCCGGACTTCTACAACGCGATGAACTCGCACGGCGTGAATTTGACCATCAAGGACCCGCAAAGCAGTCTGTGGGTAAGCGCGCTGGTGCAGTTCATTCCGATCCTGTTGATCGTCGGGTTGTTCATGTTCATGATGCGGCAGATGCAGTCGGGCGGAAACAAGGCGATGAGCTTTGGCAAGAACCGCGCGCGCCTGCTGAGCATGCAGCAGAAGAAGATCACTTTCAAAGACGTCGCCGGTGTGGATGAGGCGAAAGAAGAGCTGAAGGAGATCATCGAGTTCCTGCGCGAGGCGCAGAAGTTCCAGCGCCTCGGCGGACGCATTCCCAAGGGCGTGCTGATGGTCGGGCCTCCGGGAACCGGCAAGACCCTGCTGGCCCGCGCTGTTGCAGGTGAGGCCAACGTTCCGTTCTTCTCGATCTCCGGTTCGGACTTCGTGGAAATGTTTGTCGGCGTCGGCGCCTCGCGCGTGCGCGATCTGTTTGAGCAGGGCAAGAAGAATGCTCCCTGCATCATCTTCATCGACGAAATCGACGCTGTTGGACGTCATCGCGGCGCAGGCCTCGGCGGCGGCCACGACGAACGTGAGCAGACGCTGAACCAGCTCCTCGTCGAGATGGACGGCTTTGAAGCCAACGACGGCGTCATCCTGATCGCCGCGACCAACCGTCCGGACGTACTCGATCCGGCGCTGCTGCGTCCCGGCCGTTTCGATCGCCGCGTCATCGTCGACCGTCCTGACATTCGCGGCCGTGAGGAAGTGCTTCGGGTCCACTCGAAGAAGGTCCCCATGTCCGACGACGTCAACCTCAACGTCCTGGCTCGTGGGACACCGGGCTTCTCCGGCGCTGATCTCGCCAACATGGTCAACGAAGCGGCCTTGACGGCGGCGCGGTTCAATCGCAAGGCTGTCCACATGTTCGACTTCGAGACTGCCAAGGACAAGGTGCTGATGGGCGCGGAGCGCAAGTCGATGCTCCTGTCCGACGAAGAGAAGCGCGTGACTGCGTATCACGAGGCCGGCCACGTGCTGGTCGCAGCGATGCGTGACCACTCCGATCCTCTGCACAAAGTCACCATCATTCCGCGTGGCATGGCGCTGGGCGTGACGATGCATCTTCCGACGGAAGACAAGCACACCGTGACGCGGGACTATCTCGAAACGCAGCTCGCCGTCTTCATGGGCGGACGCTGCGCGGAAGAGATCTTCCTCAAGCAGATGACGACCGGCGCAGGCAACGATATTCAGCGCTCGACAGCGCTGGCCCGTGCGATGGTTTGCGAGTATGGCATGTCTTCGCTTGGACCGATGACCTTCGGCAAGAAGGAGCAGGAAGTGTTCCTCGGCCGCGAAATCGGCCAGGCGCGCGACTTCTCCGACGACACAGCCAAGCAGATTGACGAAGAGGTCCGCAAGTTCGTGGACGCCGGTTACAAGTCTGCGTACGAGATCCTCGACAGCAACCACGACATCATGCACCGCATGTCGATCGCACTGTTGGAGCGCGAGACGCTGGATGCCGCGGAGATCAAGATGATCATCGAGAACCGTGAACTGCCACCGCTGAAGTCGGCGCTGGCGGCTGCTGACTCGGGCCCTGACGACACACAGAAGGTGCTGAAGCCGGACACAGGCCGCAAGCCCGGGTTCAACGAAGGCCAGGCAGCCCAGGCATAAAGCAGTGGGTAGAGAATAGAGTGCAGTGAAAGGCAGCCCGTTGAGGGCTGCCTTTTCCGTTAGTCGACAATTACTCTACTTCTCGCTCTTTGCCGAGACTTTGGCCTTCCCCGATGAGGGTGCTTTCGATGCGCCTGCGGTTTCCAGATCGTCGTCATCCTCGTCGGATGCTACCGCGACAGCCTTGTCCGCGCCGAGACCAGGTTTATTGGTGCTGGGGTTCGTCTGGCTGAGGGCTTCAGCGGCTACCGAAGTCGTTGCTTTCTTGCCCATGTCCTGCTTGCCGCGCGCTTCCTGGTCCTCGGTACCGTCGATGTCTTCGATGGAAAGACCCGGGCCACCGTTCATCTCCGATTCAACCGGATGCAGACCGAATGCTGTCTGCCAGGGGCCGCGCATGTCTGTCTCGCCCTCGCTGCCGTCGCCGGTGGAACCGTTGAAGTACTCATCGACGATGCCGGGCGTCGGTTTGACGAAACCGATCGAGAATGGCGGTTTTTCCATGCTCTCGAGCGCGGCGGAGAAGGCCTTCATGTGCGTAATTTCGCGCGTCATGAGGAACTGCAGCGTGTCGATGGTGCCAGGATCGTCGGTGTGGTCGATCAGGCGCTCGTAGACGATCTTGGCGCGGGCTTCGGCGGCGATGTTGCTGCGCAGGTCGACGTCGAGTTCCCCTGTGATCTTCAGGTAGTCCGCCGTCCAGGCGTTGCCCTGCGAGTTGTAGAGGCTGACGCCGCCACCGCCGGCAATGGTGACGAGCGGATCGGCTTCAGCGGCTTCACGATTGGTCTTAAGGTCTTTGAGGTGGAGACGGATGAGCGCGCCGACCACTTCGAGATGCGAAAGCTCTTCGGTGCCGATATCCAGCAGAAGGTCGCGGCGGGCAAGATCGTCGACACAGTTCCAGCCCTGGATGGTGTATTGCATGGCGGCGGCGAGTTCGCCATTGGCTCCGCCGAACTGTTCCAAAAGCATGTTGCCGAAGCGCACGTTGGGCGTGCCGACTTGCACGGTGTACATCAGTTTTTTAACGTGGTGATACATGGGGACTCCTCGGGTGGTTTCAGGCGTGCGTTGTGTAGGTGAAGCGGGCAACGTACGCCGCCAAGGCGGTCTTCTGTATCTCTCTTCCGTAAGATGCAGATTTCGCCTGGCTAGTAATCGGAGGAATTGGGTGCCAGCCATTGGGAACGGCGGCGCCACATGCGTTTCAATTGGCGAATGATCCAGCTCATGCTGAGAAGCAGCGCGATGATAAAGATGCCGGCGATAGACGCGGCAGCATAGGGGTGGTGAGTAGCGACCCACGTCAGGCCGATGGCAGCGACATCTTCGGTGCCGGAGAGCGCGATGTTCGAGAGCGGCTCGGGACTGGCCGTGACCAGCGTACGGGCAGCGGTCTTGGAGGTGTGGGCTACGGTCGTAATCAGCGCAGCCGCGACAGTCGCTAGGAGCTGCATCTCCGGCGTCAGGTGCGACGCGGCCTTGTAGGCCAGCAGCGCGGCGACCGGGATGCGGATGAAGGTGTGCGCCGCGTTCCAGATGAGGTCGAACGCGGGAATCTTGTCGGCGAAGACTTCGATGATAAATAGCAGGCAGGAGACGGCGATGACCCAACCGTTCGCCAGCGGGTCGAGACCCGCAGGCAGAACCACCCAATCGAAGCGGGCGAGGATGCCGAGCGTCGCGATCGTGGCGTAGACGTTGAGGCCGGCGGCAAAGCTGATGGCGACGATCAGGGCGGCGATGCTGGAAGGAGTGAAAGTCATAGCGCGGTATGGAGGGAATCGTACAGGAAAACGCCGCTGCGTAAATGTTCCGGAACCCCACCAACAGGGAAAATGCTCTAGGCTAAATGGATGGGTAAGTGTTCGACGATTGGCGCAATTTGTCTGGGTATGGCGTTGGGTGTTGCGGCCTCGGCGCAGAGTGCAACCAGGAAGCCTCCGGTAGCGGACACACCCGCATCGGGCAAGACCGTCCCACTGCACGCGGAGCCGACCAAGGACGATCTGCTGCGCGGGCCGTATGGGCCGTTCCGCGCGAACAACGATCTGCTGTTCTACCACCTCAATATCCGCGTCGACCCCGAAGCAAAGACGATTGGCGGCACGAACCTGGTCCGCTTCCGTATGTTGCAGGATGGCAAGCGCATCCAGTTGGACCTGACGCCGCAACTCGCTGTCGACAGCATCAAGCTCAACGGCCAGACGCTGACCTACACCCGCGAAGAGCGCACGGTGTGGGTCGATTTTCCGCGTACTCTGCGCAAAGGGCGCGTGTACGAGATCGTGTTTGCCTACTCCGGTAAACCCATCGAGCAGGGCCGGTTTGGCTGCTTCACATTCAACAAAGACGCGGCCGGCAAGCCGTGGATTACGACCGCCTGCGAGGAAGAGGGCGCGAGCGTCTGGTGGCCAAATAAGGACCAGTGGCGCGATGAGCCGCAGGAAGGCATGGAGATTTCTGTCGCCGTGCCCAATGGCTTGATGGATGTTTCAAACGGCCGCTTCGAGGGAAAGCACGATCTCGGGGACGGATACACGCGCTGGGACTGGCGCGTCCATTACGGCATCAACAACTACGATGTGGCGCTGAACATTGGCGACTATCAACACTTCGGCGGCAAGCACGGGCTGACGACGCTGGACTACTACGTGCTGCCGCAGGACCTGGAAAAAGCGAAGGTGCAGTTTCAGCAGGTGCCGGGGATGCTCGATGCGTATGAGCATTATTTCGGCGAGTATCCCTTCGACAAGGATGGATACAAACTGATCGACGTGCCCTACTCGGGCATGGAGCATCAGAGCGCGGTAGCCTACGGCAACAAGTTTGCGAATGGATACTACGTCAGCAAGGATTGGACCGGGGTCGGAATTTCTCCGAAGTTCGACTTCATCATCATCCACGAGAGCGGACATGAGTGGTTTGGCAACGCAGTCACAGCGGCGGATCGCTCGGACATGTGGATTCATGAGGGATGGACGACGTATCTCGAAATGCTGTACGTGGAGTACCGCTGGGGACGGGCTGACTCGCTTCTATATGGAACGGGAGTCGCGAAGCACGCGAAGAACCAGCGGCCCATCATCCCGCCGCGTGGGACCAACACCGAGCCGCCGCAGGACATGTACTTCAAAGGCGCGCTGATGCTGAATACGCTGCGCAGCGTGATCGACGACGATCAGAAATGGTTCGCCGATATTCACGACTTCTTTCAGCACTTCAAGTATCAGCAGATCATGACGGAGGACGTTGTCGCGTGGTGGAACCAGCGGACGGGAATGAACCTGACGCCGTTCTTCGATCAGTATCTGCGACACGCCGACCTGCCGGTGCTGGAGCTGAAGTTCGAAGCAGCGAAGGGCACGGTCGCCTATCGCTGGAAGGCAGCGGAGGTCGGGTTTGCGATGCCGATCAAGGTCGGCGCTCCGCAGCACTGGACGCAGATTACCCCGGTGACCGCGCAGTGGAACACGATGCCGTGGAGCGGGAAGCAGGAGGACTTCAAGGTGGCAAGCGATTTGTATTACGTCGCCCTCTCCGAGTCTCCCGCTCCTGCCACACCGCACGCTGAGGAGAAGAAGTGAGGAAGTTCGCCACACTCGCATTGCTGCCGGCGTTGTTGTCTTTGACCAACGGCTGCGGGTACCACGCGGTCGGAGCGGCGACGCATGTGCCCGCCAACGTGCGAACGCTGGCCGTGCCCATCTTTCAATCGAAGGTGCAGGCGTACCGCACCGAGACGGTGTTTACCCAGGCCGTCGTGCGGGAGTTGAATACACGCACCAGGTATCGCGTGCTGACCGCGACCGGCGATGGCACGTTTACCGGCGCCGACGCGGATGCCATACTGCGCGGCACCATTCTGAGCCAGACGATTGCGCCGCTGACGTACGATCCATCGAGCGGCCAGACGTCGAGCTATCTCGTGACGGTAACGTCGCAGGTGGTGCTTACCGCACACGATGGCCGGGTGCTCTATCGCAACGATGCGTTTGCGTGGCACGAGCAGTATCAATCAACGCAGGATTTGAGCGGCTTCCTCCAGGAAGATGGAGCGGCGGTGCGGCGCATGTCGCGGGACTTCGCGCAGGCCGTGGTCAGCGACATGCTGGAGTCATTCTGATGGCAAAAACTTTGCGCAGCTTCGCGGGAGCCGAGCGGTTTATTGCCGAGATCAAGGGCGAGTCGCGCCGCGCCGGGTATGTGCTGCTGGGCGATGAGGCTTTCCTCTACGAGATGTGCCGGCGCGGTGTGCTCGAAGCTCTGGTACCGGGCGACTGCCGGGATTTTTGTCTGCACGATATCGACCTCGGCGAAACATCGATCTTTGAGGCGCTCGACCTGGCGCAGACGCCGTCCCTGATGGCGCCGTTCCAGGTGCTCTTCCTCCGCAACGTGAAGACGCTGTATGGACGCGGGCAGAAGAAGGAAGAGTTCGCGTCGATCGACGATTATTTCCGCCGTCCCAATCCGCAGGCGCTCATCATTTTTGTGGCCGACCACATTTCTCTTCCCAGCGATGTCCGCAAAATGGACATGCAGGACAAGGAACGCGCTGAGCGCATCCGCGAGACACTCGGCGATGTGTGCGGTGTCGTCGAGTTGCAGCACGTCACCGAAGACGACGCCGTGGAATGGGTGCTCGCAGAGGCGTTGCGTGGAGGCAGGCCATTCACCGACGATGCTGCGCGAGAGCTTGTCGATGCGCTCGGCGCCGACATGCTGACCATCAAAAGCGAACTTGAAAAACTGCTGCTGTACGCGGACGCACAGGGAGCGGCCCGGGTAGAGGTGGTCGACGTTGAGACGATGGTGTCGGCAGCGAAGCAGCGCAGTCTGTACGAACTCACCGATGCCATCAGCCTCAAAGACGCACCCCGCGCGCTGGCGCTGCTGCATGGCCTGCTCAATGCGTCGGAGGGTGGAGATGAAGCGGCCATCGGGCACATCTTTATGCTCGCGAAAACCTTCCGCCAGATGCTGGTGCTTAACGAGAAACAGGTGAAGGACCAGCGCGCGATGTGGCAGGTGTTGTGGCCGGGCTTCCGCGTCGCTCCATTCGCGGCGGATGCCCTGATCGCGCAGGCGAGGCGATATCGCGATCGCAGCGAGTTGACGCGTGGACTGCGGCTGATTGCGAAAGCCGATGTGGAACTGCGGTCGAGCCCGCCGGACAAGCGTCTGGTGCTTGAACGCCTGGTGATGCGGCTCGCGGGAAAGACACAGGCCGAGGAGTTTGCGAACTCGGCCTGACCAGGTTAAAAACGTTGCATGAAAGCAAGCGTCACTATGACAATTCGGTAAGTTGAGCCTTCAGCAAATCACTCAGATAGGCAGCCAGATCGCTCACATCAAAATGACCGTTTTCCCAAGCCCGGTCGGCCGCACGAAGCGCCTCATAGTAGGGCTGCCGGTTTTCGCGGATCCGTTCAGGAACGATCTTGTTTCCGGGTAAGATGCGTCCTTGCTTCAGGCAAAGCAGATAGTAACAAGCCGCTCGCGCCGTGCGGCCATTGCCTTCGACAAATGGATGAATCCAATTCATCCGCCACAGAGCATACGCAGGAAGGAGGGTGGGATGGTCCATCACCATCCAGTTCTCGTGAATGACGGAAAAGAATCGGTCCATCTGCTCTGGAACATCTTTGAAATGTGGAGGAATGTGGTTGCCGACATAGATCGGTTCCTGTCGATAGCGCCCGCCGAACTGAGCAATGTTAGCGACCGCTGCTGCGTTCAGAGACCAAAGAGTGTATTTGTCGAATGCCTCGATACCTTTTTCCAAACCGATCTCGATGCAGTTCAGTAGCAGATCGTACTGGCGCAGCAGATTCTTTTCCTGAACGCTCTCAAAAAGTACCGGGTTATCGGCTTCGCGGACAGACATGTGAACTACGCGCGGAGGCGCATGCTTTCAGACGCACGCACAACGCTGTCTCGGGTAACGTCCTGCGAAAATGGAGTATTACCAAAGGCAAAGCTGATGCGCTGCTCCCGCAGTTGCTCATCGCTGACCACAACGTTTCGGGTCGCTTCCAGCAACTTCACCAGCTCTTCGTCCGCCGTCCCCACGTTCAAAAATTGTTTGCGGTTTGCCATAAACACCTTCGTCCATTCAACACAGGATGCGCTCGTTAGCATCTGTACGTACGATAACAGTTTGTCCACCAAGTGGACACCATCTCTCGCAACACAATCATTTTAGGTGGTTTCATTACGTATGGCGGAGGGTCTTCATTCTCCGCCATGCGTAGCGAGTGCTCAAATGACCTCTAATCTCGTCTCCAGTTGGGTCTTATGTTCTAACCGGTTGGGAGGCGGGCGTTGACGAAAGTCGCGAGGTCCGAGCTACAGAACATTTCGGGAGTCATTATGAACCGCGGCGCGCTGGCGATGAGACTGGGCGCGACATTCTTCCATGCAATTTCGGGAGTCGTTTCGGGCATAACGACCGCATCGGCGCGGTCGAGGTAACGCAGCGCTGACGGTTTGAAGTCGGCAACTGACGGGTCGAGGACACTGATGAAAATGTCCGGGCGCAGGAAGCGCAGGATGCTGTTGGATTCAATGATGACGTTTTCGGTATCCGCGATGAGCGCGCGGAGACGGGGCATGGCTTCGGCGAGCTGGCCTTGGCGCGTTCGGACCCAGAATGAGTGCTCGGCGCCGGCTGCGAGGTAGCGGGCGGAATCTGTACCGCTCGTCCGGCTGCGTTCTTCGCTGATGGCGATAGTGTGGTCGGCAGTTTCGCAGTCGCAGGGCTCGCCGTTGGCGGAGCAGACGTTGTGGCCGAACTGTGTGATCTTGATGGCGGTCCAGCGGAGGTCGGGCAGGGCTGCGATGAGGCCGGCGACGACGCTGGTCTTGCCGATGTTGCGCGTGTGTCCGCCTACGACGACGATGGGCATGGGTACTCCGAAGTGCAACGGCAACAGCAAAGACAGAAGCAGATACCTACGGGATGACAAACAAAGCGATCACCAACAGAAAATTATTTCAGACGACGAACCCTGGCGATCGTTTTGAGGTAATCCTTGAGCGGCTCGGCTGGAACTCCCATGAACATCTGACCTGGACCTTCGACGTGCTTATGCGGGAAGACGCCCGCCGAGCCGCCAAGGATGACTCCCTTCCCTATCGTTACGTGGTCGCCGAGACCGACCTGGCCTGCAATGACCGCGCCGTCTTCGACCACGCACGAGCCGGAGATGCCAACCTGCGCGGCGATGATGACGTTCCTGCCGATGATGCAGTTGTGGGCGATGTGGACGAGGTTGTCGATCTTTGTGCCGCGGCCGATGCGGGTTTCGCCAAGCGCGGCGCGGTCGATGGTGGTGTTCGCGCCGATTTCGACGTCGTCCTCGATGATGCACGCGCCTTGTTGCGGAAAGAGGATGTGCTCACCCGTCTCGGCATTGCGTACGTAACCGAAGCCAGTCGAGCCAAGCACTGCACCGGACTGCACAATGACGCGGTCGCCAAGTTGTACGCTCTGACAGATCGTGACGCGGTTGCCGATGGTGCAGTCTGCTCCGACAATAACGCCGGCTTCAATGACTGTGCCGGGGCCGATGCGGGTTCCTGAGCCGAGGCTCGCGGTGGGGTCGATGACGGCGGATGGGTGGATGAGCGGACCGCCGGGCTGCGGTGCAAGCGCACGGCCGCAAAGGGCGAAGGCATACTTCGGATTGCGCACGCGCAGGATGCGAGGGTCTTCGCTGGTCGCGGCAAGCGGCGCGAGGATGAGACCGGCAGAGGTCGCTAGTGCGGCGGCAATAGCGGCGTCATCCTGCGCAAAGATGATGGCGTTGGCCGTCGCTCCGGTAAAATCCGAGACGCGCTGAATAATCGCTCCGGCGTGGGGTCCGGGCTGTGCATCGACCAGATCGGCAATGTCCTGCGTGGTCATGGGTAAAGCCTCCCTTCGCCTTCGGGGCGGGTTTTCCAGCGGCGGTGCACCCACAGCCACTGGCCCGGGTAACGCCGAATGTACGACTCGATGGCTGCCGTAAACAAGGCCGTGTTGGCGACAATGTCGTCCGCCGCATCGCCGGTACGGATAAGTTCCAGCTCTTCGCCGAAGTGCAGGACGTACTTCTGCTCCGGCTCCTCCCACAGCAGGAAGCCCGGCAGCACGGCCGCGCCGGACCGCAGCGCGACACGCGCCAGGCCCGACGCCGTGCAGGCCTCGATGCCGAAGAAGGGGACGAAGACGCCCTGCGGTGGCGTCATGTTGGTGTCCATCAGGATGCCGACGGTCTCGCCGGCGTGCATCGCGGTGATGAGGCCGCGGGCGAAATCGTCCTTGTGGATGACGCGGTTGCCGTGGCGGGTGCGGATCGTATTTACCAGCGCGTCGACGCGCGGATTGTCCAGACGGCGTATGACCAGCGACATGGGATAGCCCATCAGCGAGTGATAGAAGCTCGAAAGCTCCCACGCGCCAAGATGGCCGGTGACGACGAGGACACCTTTGCCCCTGGCGCGAGCGCCGAGGTAGTTGTCCAGGCCCTCGTAGCGGATCAACTTCGACGCGGATTCCGGCGTGTACTTCGACATCTGGCAGAACTCGGCCATCTGCCAGCCAAGAGAGCGATATTCATCGCGGAGGATCTTCAGCCGCTCCGCCTCACTCTTCCGCGGATAGGCGAGTTCGAGATTGCGCAGGCCTGTCTTACGCAGCCGTGACAGCAGGTGAAAGGCAACGGCCCCGATCCCCGCGCCCACGCTGCGGGCAACGGTCCGTGGCAAAACGCCGAGCAGCGCCACCATCGAGCGCACAGCGGCGTACTCCAGCGATTCCCGGCCCCCGGCCTTTCGCTTGCGAACCTCTTTTGCTGACTGGTCCAAGAGTCAAGTGTACTGGGAGCCGACGCCCGCTGCTAAATCGCGCTTCAGGGCACTAATACAAACGGGCCGCCCAAAGGCGGCCCGTTCAACCGGTGAAACCTTACTGCGCGGCGCGCGACGACACGAAATAACGTGCCACTGTGCGAACAAACGGACGCGCATCCTGCGGGGTGGGAACGCTGCCCTTGAGCACGTGTTCGTACGGAATGTTGGTTCCGTAGAACTCGCGCATGTCATCGCCATCCTGCGAAAGCACGGTGCCGTCCAGGTCGAGTCCGGCAAACAATCCGCGGCTACGCGAGTAGGTGAGGAACTCCGCATGAAGCGAAGCATCGGTGGAAGCCTGCGCGTTACGGCCCACTGGGCCTGCGGAAGCGGCCGCATCTGCGCCCAGCTTGAACTTGCTGCCAAGCATGTGTTGCAGGCCGCGCTCGTTCATCGCAACCAGGATGAGGTCGGTGGACTGTCCGCCAATCTGCCAGCCGAAGCTGCCGCCTTCGAGACGAACGAACACCGGTGCGCTCCAGCCGCGGCCGGTACGGCACGTGGCCACGCCCTTGCCATACTGCGCGCCCACGATGAAGGCGCCCTTTTTATAATGCGGAATCACAACGACGCATGAAGCCCCCGCCAGGATCGACTGAGGAATTCCCTTGTCCGGGGTTCCCATCACTTCGTTCAGAACTGTGGCAGCACTTGCCAGTCTGTCGTCAAGGGTCGCTTTATCTGCAAAAGCCGGAATGACGGAGGCGGAGATCGCCAAAGCGCAAAGTACACCGGTAAAAATCTTCATTTTCGTTCACCTTTCACATCTCAGGGTTGCGGTCCAAATTCGATGGCCCCAGTTTCGCCGCACCCTAGCTCTGATGGAAGGCTTCATCCGTTGGTTGCACGTTGGCTCAAATGCACGCGAAATGCTTCAACGCGCATCGGTCGCAAAAATAGGGGGTTGCGAACCACCGGCACGTTTCGGCGACGGTGGTCGCAACCCCACTTCTCCCAGGTTTTCCTTTGCTACAGATTCGAGTGTCCGTTGCGAAGCCGTCAGCGGCAAGAGTACGGAAGGATGTATACCTTTGGACGCTATATCGCCGCACGAACCGCGGCCTGGGGATATTGACGCTTTATTTATGCGCAATATCCGGTTTATCCAGGCCATCCGCCATCGCCCTGATGGTCAATTCAATGCGGTTTTTGACGCGCGCCTTGCGCAACATGCGCCCGAGGTGTGCCTTAACAGTTACCTGTTCGATTCCCAGCGTCTCCGCGATCTGCCGGTTGCTTTGACCTTCCATCAACAGGCGCAGCACCTCACGCTCGCGCTGCGTCATGCGTTCCAAGAAAGTCGCCTCGCCCGGCGGCGAAGTCACACCCCCCGCTTCGATAAGGCGCGCAAGCACCTGAGGCGGCGCCCACACCGAGCCTTCCAGCACCACCTGGATTGCATTGCGAATTTCCTCTTCTTCGGCCGTCCCTGAAAGGTATCCCTTGGCGCCGGCGGCGATGACGGCCTGTACCTGCTTCGGGCCCAGGCGGTCTCCCAGCACGATGACTCTGACGTCCCGGCGCTCGCGGCGAAAGCGCATCAGGGCCTCGGGAAGGTTGCCAACACAGGCACTATCCAGCAGGACGATCCGCAGGTCCGCCGCCGCGATCGCCTCTTCGAACCGCATAGCTCGCGAAACGGTCTCCGGGCGGCCTTCGATGATCGATTGCAGCCCAGCGAGACGCAACGGATCCAGTGCGACCACGCCGACCTGTGTGTGCTCTGCGTTCGTCATGGCCGCCTTGCCTCAGCTAATTTCCTGTCGGTGTATAGCGAAACCTCTGCACTCATGTCCCGTTTTTCCCCGGAAAAACGGGACTGAACCACACTCTCCGCCTCGCAGCAGCAGGAAATTTGCTTTAAAGCTTCGGAAGCACGATTCCCTGCTGATGCTGGTACTTTCCTTTGCGGTCCGCATAGCTGACTTCGCACATCTCGTCGCTCTGAAAGAAAAGTATCTGGCATAGCCCTTCATTAGCGTAGATGCGCGCCGGCAACGGTGTGGTGTTGGAGATTTCGAGTGTCACAAAACCTTCCCACTCGGGCTCGAACGGCGTGACGTTAACGATGATGCCGCAACGCGCATAGGTGCTCTTGCCGACGCAGATGGTGAGCACGTCGCGGGGAATCTTAAAATATTCCACTGACCGCGCCAGCGCGAACGAGTTCGGAGGAACGATGACGCTGGGCGCCTGCACGCTGACAAACGAGCGTTCGTCAAAGGCCTTCGGATCGATGATCGCGCTGTTGACGTTGGTGAAAATTTTGAATTCGTCGGACACCCGCAAATCGTACCCATAGCTCGAAAGCCCGTATGAAATGCAGCCATCCTTCACCTGCTTCTCGCTGAAGGGCGCAATCATGTTGTGTTCCATCGCCTGCTGCCGAATCCATCTGTCGCTCTTAATCGCCATGATTCTCCCTGTCTCTATGCCGCTTGTGTGGCGCTGTGTGCCGCGAGGGGCGCCGTATTTTTCACTGCGTAACAGCAGCCTATCGCAACCGGTGCCATTGACAATACATAGCTCACTTTCTACCATCTCGGTACGGGCGTAAATCGGACCGCCAGCTTTTCGGGCTCAGCGGAATATAGGAAGGCGACCCCTTTGATCAAGCAAGACCTCATCCATCGTGTAGTAGAACGTACCGGCCTACCTCGCATCAAAGCAGAATCGGCTGTGGACGCGATCTTTGAAGCCATGAAGAACGCGCTCGGAGCAAGTGATCGGATCGAGCTCCGTGGTTTTGGAGTCTTCAATGTGAAGCCGCGTAAAACCGGCGTAGGCCGCAACCCGCGTACCGGCGCGGAGGTAAGCATTGCTCCCGGTAAAGCCGTCCGCTTCAAGCCAGGCAAAGAACTGCATCTGCTGAGCTAGGCTTTGAGCGCTCCAGGACCCTCGGCGGGCATTCTGCTCGCTGGGGTAGAGGGGCTTGGACCGGAACTGCCTCAGGTGGGCTACATCAGGTGAACCGGGTCCACGTCGACAACCAGATTTCTGCGCGGAATTGCCTGCGCTTCTGCCGCTGCCAACAGCGCGCGCAAAGCTGCGCCCAGCACGTCGCGGCGTTCGGCTTTCAGGATGAAGTGATAGCGATAAATCCGCTTCAACCGCGAGATCGGCGCCGCCGCCGGCCCAAGCACGCGGACGTTTTTCAACGCCGTCCGCTCGATCCACTTGCCCAGTCCTGCTGACCAGGCGAGCACTTCCTCCAGCTTTTCACCCTGCACGATAACGTTCGCCAGCACCGCGAAGGGCGGATAGCGCATCGCCCGGCGGAAATACATTTCTTTGGCGGCGAAGCCGGTGTAGTCGTGTGTCTGTGCGAACTTGTTGACGTAGTGGTCGGGCTGGTAAGTCTGCACCAGCACCCTGCCGGGCAGCTCGCCGCGACCGGCGCGTCCGCTGACCTGGGTGAGCAGTTGGAAGACGCGCTCGGCAGCGCGGAAGTCGGGCAGCCCCAAGGCGAAGTCCGCACCAACCACGCCGACCAGCGTGACGCCGTGGATGTCGTGTCCCTTGGCGATCATCTGTGTGCCGACCAGCAGGTTGATCTCACCGGAGTGCAGCCGTGTCAGCAGGCGCTCCATGTCGCCGCGAGTGCGGACGGTGTCGCGGTCCATGCGACCGATGCGCGCTCCCGGAAAGAGCTCCTGCAGGCGTTCCTCGCCCTGCTGCGAGCCCGCGCCCATGTAGTACAGGTGCTCGCTCTGGCATTGCGGGCAGTTCTTCGGGACGCCGCGCTTATAGCCGCAGTAGTGGCACTCCAGCCGTTGTCCGACTCGGGCTTCTCCACTGAGGTCCTCCGCTCCGCCGGGCTTATGGTACGTCAGCGAAATGGCGCAGTTCTCACACTGAATCTTTTCGCCACAGCTACGGCACATCACGACGAAGCTGTAGCCCCGCCGGTTCAGCAGGATGATGACCTGCTCGCCGCGGTCCAGCGTGGCCTGCGTCTCTTCGATGAGCTGACGCGCGAATAGCTGCTCCTGCCCGGTCTCGCGGAACTCCTCCCGCATATCGATCATCTCGACGACAGGCAGCGGACGCGACTCCACGCGCTCCAGCATTTCGACCCGCTGATAGCGGCCGCGATCGGCATTCGACCAGCTCTCAAGCGACGGCGTCGCCGACCCCAGAATCACCGGACAGCCCAGCAGCTTGGCCCGCATCACGGCCGTGTCGCGTGCGTGATAGCGCGGGGTTTCCTCCTGCTTGTAGCTGCCGTCGTGCTCTTCGTCGACGAGGATGAGGCCAAGATTCGGCACCGGAGCGAATACTGCGGAACGCGTGCCGACAATGATGCGCGCTTCGCCGCGACGGATGCGGTGCCACTGCTCGGCGCGCTCGTCCGGCGTAAGCTGCGAGTGCAGCAGCGCAACATCGCCGCCGAATGCGGCAACCATCTGCGCGGCCATCGCCGGCGTGAGGCCGATTTCTGGAACCAACAGCAGAGAAGACTTGCCTGCATCCAACGCCCGGCGCATGGCCGCAAAGTAAACGCTGGTCTTGCCCGAGCCGGTGACTCCGTAAAGCAGCAGCGGCCGAAATCCGCCTTTGCTCATCGCGGCGACAATCGTTCCCAGCGCCTCGGTCTGCGCTTCATTCAGCGCGTGCTCGTGCGCATGTTTTTTGCCGCTGTCGAGCCCGCTCATGTGGAAGGCTTCGGCGGTTTCTTCGAGACGTATCAGCCCACGCTTGACAAGGGTCCCGAGCGTCGTCTCCGGGATACCTGCATCGCTCAGCCGGACGCGCAACTCCCGCACCAGCGCACGTCCTCCACGCCCAGCCAACTCCGCCATCACCACGAGTTGATTCTCATTCAGCTTCGGCAGCCTTCGCCCTTCGCCTTCTGCACCCTGAGCCCTGGGTCCTGACCCCTGCTCCTCAGCCACCGCCACCATCTCCACCCTCCGCGCATCGCGGATCTCCGCCAGCGGCTCGCGCACCAGCCAGCGCTTGCGTGCCATCGCATCCAGCAGCGCCTTCTTCGCGCCGGTGGCGCTGCGAATGGTGGCAGGCTTCACACTGTCTCCGCTTTCGAGATAGTTGAGCACGGCGTACTCGAGGTTCTGCTGCTCGACGGGCAGCTTCGATCGCCGCGACGATCCCCTGGCGGCCTCGTAGAGCGCCTTGCGGCCCTGCTCGCCGATACGATATACCCACTGGCGCCGAACTTCGGCAGTAAGCGGCAGCATCCCGCGCAGAACTTCGCCGAGCGGCGCGACGTAGTAGCCGGCGATCCAGCGGGCAAGCTCCATCAGATGTTCGGGCAGGAGGGCGGCTGCATCGAGAACCATCTCGACGGGTTTTACTTCGACCCCTTCTTCAGGTGCCGTGTCGTGGACGCCGACGACAACGCCGACGAGTCGCTGTCCGCCGAACGGCACCAGTACACGAGCGCCGACTTCTACCGCGAGGCCGCGAAGCTCGTAGGTAAATGCCCGGTCGAGTGGGACCGGCAGCGCGACGTCGCAGTAGAGGCTCACCTTTACAGCTTAACCGTTCGGCGCTTGAACTCCGGTGCGATACTCTCTGTGTATTGAACACAGTCTCCACCCAGCTTTTTGCAGAGAAAGGCCATCTTGGGAGCCGCAGTCGCGTTAGGGGTCTTTCTCTTAGCCATCGAGTACATTGGCGTACCTGCCCTAGCGATACTCTGGCTCATCGGCCTTCTGCGCTTCCGCGAACGCTGCGACAGGAAGTTTGTCTGGGCGCGACTCCTCTTCACTGCATGCATCCTTCTCGATAACATGTGGGGTTTCCTCTACAACTTGAATCGTCATGGATGGATAAGCGACATGACGCTTCGCAACCTTAATAACAGCGATCCGCACCAACTGGTCCTCGGGGCTGCATTTATCTGTTTATGCCTGAGTATGGTTGTTGGCTTCCGAAGCAAAGGGCCTGGTGTGGTTTGGCTCTACATCGTTCAGTTTGTTGTTTCTATTCTTTCTTCCGCCTTTTGGCTGTCGTACCTCACGGCCCCGGCGTCCTAGGGAAACTTATCGGCTTCGATCGTCTACACGCCGAGGCGCTGCACCAATTCCTCAAGCAACTCCTCGACTTGTTCGGCGCGGCATACGCCCTGCGCCATTTCCGCCGATCCACCACCCCGAGCTCCGGCTGCGCTCAGCACTTCGCGCAACACAGCGCCACAGTTTACGGCAGTCGCGGCCATGGCGATGGCGCCGTCGGTACCGTTCGTGATGCCAATGACAGCGGCGCGCCCGAAACCTGCAACCTTCGACGCTACTTTCTTCGCGAACTCCATATCGCGTCCATCGAATATGGCACGAATGATTGCGCCAATCTCAGCTTCTGAAACCAGCCGGAAAGCCTCCGCGCGGGCGAGTTCGTCGAGGAGGTTGCGGCGTTCCTTCGCCGCAGCTTTCGCTTCGTCGAGTAGCGTTGCGACACGCGCTGGGACATCGACCGAACCGACGCTAAGCGACTGCGCCGCAGCGCCGAGCATCTCGAAGTCGCGGCGCGCCGCCCTTACCGCGCGCAGGCCGCACACATACTCCACCCGCCATCCCTGTCGCACCTTCTCCACCTTGCGCAACATCGTCGCGCCGATCGCGCTTGTGGAGCTAACATGCGTGCCGCCACACGCATTGAACTCGATGCCCTGCATCTGCACGATGCGGAATGGGCCTTCGCGCTCCGGCAGCTTGCGCAGGTCGCCGCGTTCCAGCATCGCTTCCGCCAGCCCACGCTCGACCCAATGCGAGATCATCGGACGGCCCTCAAGCGCAACGCGATTCGCAGCTTCCTCCACATGCTTGATATCCGCATCCGTCAAACGCTCCGAACCCTCGCGCAACACAAGGTCAATCGTCGAACTCTCCGCGCCGAGATGAAACGAAACCGTCCTGGCCCCAATCTCACGCAGAAACATCGCCGACAACACATGCTGGCCGGAGTGCTGCTGCTCATGGTCGGTGCGCCGCGCGGCGTCGACCAGTCCCGTGACCTCTGTGCCCGCTACAAGAGGCTTGCGGACGAAGTGCCACACCTCGCCCTGCTCATCCTCTTCGACGCGCTCTACGGGCACTTCCAGCTTCGTGCCGCTGGGGGCGACGGCGGTGAGCGTACCGGTGTCCCACGGCTGGCCGCCGCCTTCGGGATAGAACGCCGTTTGATCCAGCGACACCTGCCAGAGGTGGTCCGTCCCCGCGCGCGAATCGAGCCGAATGTCGGTGACCGTCGCGGTAAACTCCAGGGCCGCCGAGTCATAGTACAGCCGCTTTGCGACACCGCTCACTGCCGTTCCCCCGCAACGAACCGCTGCAACGCTTCGACCTCGCACTTACTGCCGACGATAAAGGGCGTCCGCTGATGAATCTCAGTGGGCTGTAAATCGAGAATGCGCCCGCTTCCGTTGATCGCCATGCCACCCGCCTGCTCCGCGATAAACGCCAGCGGGTTCGCCTCATACAGCAACCGCAACTTGCCTTTGGGCGACTTCATCGTCGGGGGATAAAGAAACACGCCGCCCTTCAGCAGCGTGCGGTGGAAGTCCGCGACCAGGCTGCCGATGTAGCGGGAGCTATACGTTTTGCCGCAAAGCTCTCCGCGTTGTAGCATGGCGATGTAATCGCGATACTCCTGCGGCCACGTTGCTGCATTGGCCTCATTGGTGGAGTAGTAGGAGCCCTGCTCCGGCATCCGCATGTTCTCGTTGCTCAGCACGAACGCGCCGATGGTCGGGTCAAGCGTGAATCCATGCACGCCATTGCCCGATGTGTAGACCATGACGGTGGATGGTCCATACACGACGTAGCCCGCCGCCACTTGCTTGTAGCCCGCCTGCAGAATGGACGCATGGAGATCGCCTTCTCCCGACGGCAGACGCCTGTGGATGCTGAAGATGGTGCCCACATTCACGTTGACGTCGATGTTCGATGATCCGTCGAGCGGATCAAAGATGATGATGTATCGTCCGCTCTCGGGGTCCTGGTTCAGGACCACCGGCTCTTCGTTTTCCTCGCTGACGAGGGCGGCAACGCTGTCGCGCAGACCGAGACAGTGCAGCAGCGCGCGGTTGGCGTAGACGTCGAGCTTCTGCTGCTCCTCGCCCTGCACGTTCACCGCTCCCTGCGCGCCGAGGACGTCCATCAGGCCGGCCTGGCGGATCTTCGCTTCGACCATCTTGACCGCCAGCGTGATCCCGCTGAGCAGCCAGCTGAATGTGCCCGTCGCTTCGTTGAAGCGGCGCTGTTCCTGCAGCAGATGCTGCTGGACGGTGGTAATCATGCGTGTGTCGCGATTTGCCATAGCGTAGCCGAAGCCTAGCATCCGGGCGATGCCGCCGCCAATAGAAACGCTCGCTTATCGCCTACAATTCTTGCATGCTCTCACGCCGCCGCTTCCTGATGACCGCCGCCGCCACTGCGCCTACCCTCGCGCTCCACGCCCAGAAGCCGGCAGACGCCCCCGCTGCGCCGGCCGCACCGGAGCCCGCGCTGCCGCCGGCGATTCTCGCGCTCAAAGACCGCCGCAAGGAAATTGTGCCCATCACCGTCGAGGAGCGCGAATCGCGGCTGGACCTCGCGCGGGAGTTGATGAAGCAGTACAGCATCGATGCCATCGTCATCACCACCGGCTCGTCGCTCCAGTACTTTACGGCGGCGCACTGGGGGCAGTCAGAACGCTTGTTCGCCTATATTTTACCCGCGGCTGCCGCGCCGTTCGTCGTCTGCCCTTACTTCGAGCGCGACCGCTTGAACGAGCTTCTGACAGCGTTTCCCGAGCGCGAAACGGTCGTCATGTATCTGTGGCAGGAGAACGAAGACCCGTTCGACTACGTCCGCAAGGGGCTGGCGGAGTCGGGCGTGACGACCGGCTCTCTGGGCATCGAAGAGCACACACAATTTGCGTTCGCGAACGCCATCGGACGCGCGTGCCCAGCGCTGAAGATCGTTTCCGCGACGCCCGTCACCGCCGGTTGCCGCTCGCACAAATCGCCTGCGGAAATCGCGCTGCTGCGCCTCGCTAACGCCATCACCATCGACGTGTACAAGGCCGCCTATCTTTCCTGCGGCCCGGGCGATACGAACCATCACTTCGCCGACATCGTTGGAAAAGCCTATGCGCGCTGTGGCGTAGTCGGCAACGCTTCCTGCCAGGTCGGCGAGAACTCCGCCGTGCCACATGGAACTTCAAGACCGCAGACCATTCGCGAGAATGAAATGGTGCTGATCGACGACGGCTGCACGGTCGAAGGCTACACTTCGGACATTTCCCGCAGCTTCGTCTACGGCAAGCCCAGCGACTTTCAGCGCGAGATATTCGAAATCGTGCACAACGCGCAGTCGGCTGCGTTGGCTGCGGCGCATCCCGGGGTTGAAATGCAGGCTGTGGACGCGGCTGCACGCGCGGTGATCACCGAAGCCGGCTACGGGCCCGGCTTCACACACTTCACGCATCGCGTCGGCCACGGCATCGGCCTCGATATGCACGAGTGGCCATACCTGGTCGGAGGCAACACGCAGAAGCTGTCTCCGGGAATGGTTTTTTCCGATGAGCCGGGAATTTATCTGCCAGGAAAATTTGGGGTTCGCCTGGAAGACGACATGTTCATCACGGATATCGGCGCTGAGTTGTTCACCGCTCAAAGCCCCAGCTTGCAGGACCCCTTCGGCATCGCCGCAGTCGCACCGGAGAAGCCGAAAGATGCTCCGGCGACGGGCGCAAAACCTGCGGATGCGAAGCCGGAAGAGAAGCCTTCAGCAACGCCGAAAAACTGACGTAACATGCTGTGTGAAGCGTAAAATATAGGCAGGAGAACGCTATGGCCGCTCAAGCCAAGCCAGTCCCCACGAGCCAAGTCGTCAGCTTGGAAGAGCGCCGCCGCATCGTCGATTCCGCCCTCGGAACGACGCTGGCGGAAGGTGTATCTCCTGGGCCGGAAGTGATCGCGCTCTCCGAGCGGTATGTTGCCGGTGAGATCACTCTGCAGGAAATGGGTGCACGAGTCCGCGCGATGTCGGGACTCTAAACTGTGGCCGGCGTTCTGTATGACGCTCACTTCGACGACAAACATCGAGTGCTTCGGAACACGCTCGCGATGAAATCGTAAGAGAAACGCGCATGGCGAGCGCAAATAGCGACAGGAGAACGATCATGGCGACGCCTGAAGCCTCGATTTCGCACTGCGACGCACAGGAGTTGCAGGAACGCCGATACGCGGTCGAATCCACGATAGGTACGACGCTCGCCGAAGGCGAGCCGCCTTCGGCTGAGGCGCTCGAGTTCTTCGAGAAATATGCGAGTGGTGAGGTGAGCCTGGCCGAAGTTTCCCGTGCAGTGCGTGCACTGCACGGGATCTGATCCGTAACGGTTGTCATCTTCGACTCGCAGTTCGCCATAATCCGCGCGAGGCTTGATAGGCCTCTTAACTTACTTGGGCAGCACCATCAACTCCACGCCACTCGCCGCGCCAGCCTGATGGAAAACCGTCTCGGTCGCCTTCTGAAAATCCTCGGGCTTGGCCTTGTAGATGTCCTCAAACACCTGCGGATTGCGGTCGGTCAGCGGGAACCACGAGCTCTGCACCTGCACCATGATGCGGTGACCCTTAAGGAAGGTGTGGTTCACATCCTGCATCGTGAAGTCGACCTCCGTCTGTTTGCCTGGGACGAGGGCCTCGGGCTTCTCCCATGAGTTGCGGTACTTGGCACGCATTGGTTCGCCGCGGACGAGTTGCTGATAACCCTGCATAAACACTGGCGACGCGCCCAGCACGCGCTTGCCCTGGCTGTCGTCTGCGCTCTTGAAGTCTTCCGGGTAGACATCGATCAGCTTTACATCGAAGTCCGAGTCGGTGCCAGTCGAGGCGATCTTCAGCTTCGGCTTCACCGGACCGGCGATGGTCACATCTTCCGTCAGCTGCTCGCTCACATACACCAGGACATCCGGCCGGCGCCCGGCAAACCGCTGGTCATCATCCATGTAGCGCTGCGGAACGGTGTCGGTCGTGTACTCCGTAAATGGCACCGGATGCGCGGGATCGCTGACGTATTCGTCTTTACTCGCTTTTGCAGTCGGTGCGGTCCAGGCGAGGCCGCCGCCAGGCTGGAAGTAGAGCATCTTCGCCGTTACACCCGCGGGCGGCCAGGTGTCGTATTTCTTCCAAACGTTGCTGCCGGTTTCGAAGGTGTAGGCCTTCGGCATTGGCTCGACGGTCGCGCCCTTCAGGTATTTTTCGAAGAACGGAAACTCGATGTGCTCACGGTAGAAGACACTGGTTTCAGAACCGAACTGCACATCACCCAGCGACGATCCCGGCCCACGCGACCATCCTCCATGCACCCACGGACCCTCGACGAGCATATTGGCCGGAGTGCCGGGGCTCTGCGCATCGATAGAGTGGAAGATCTTGACCGGGCCGGAGAGGTCCTCCGCGTCAAACCAGCCACCAACCTCCATCGTCGCCGCCTTCACGCCATGCATATGGGCGGAAATGTTGCGAGACTTCCAATAGTCGTCGTACGCCGTATGCGCGACCTGGTCGTGGAACAAAGGATTGGTGCCGCCCTTCGCCGTGTCCAGGTTTGCGAGCGTGCCCATGCTCAGGTAGTAGGCATAGGCGTCCTTGGTTCCGTAGTCGAAGTCGCTGCGAGGCTCGGTCGTCAGCGGGTTCTTCTGCGGCCCGAAACCCTTGGCATAGAACTCGTGGTTGGCACTCAGCATCATGGCACCGCCGTGGTAAGCGTCGTCACCCATCCAAAGGTCGGTGACAGGCGCCTGTGGACTGGCCGCCTTGATGGCCGGATGCCCGTCGACAATGCTCGCCGCGGCATAGAAGCCCGGATAGCTGATGCCCATGATGCCAACGTTGCCGTTATTGCCGGGGACGTTTTTGAGCAGCCAGTCGACCGTGTCGTACATATCTGTCGACTCGTCGATTCCTTTCCCGTCGTGCGAAGGCGTCATCTCCAACCACGTGCCTTCGCTGTCCCAGCGCCCGCGCACGTCCTGACAGACAAGAATGTAGCCGCTGTGGATCAGGTCGGTGTTGCCGGTCACGCGCGGTGCTACCTTGTCCTCGCCGTAGGGAGCGCAGCTATACGGCGTGCGCGTCATCAGGAACGGATACGGCCCGGCGTCCTTGAACTCCTTCGCAATCGGCGTGTAGACCGCCGTGAAGAGCTTGACGCCGTCGCGCATGGGTACCTGGTATTCGTGCTTGGCGTAGTGGGTCTGGAAGTACGCCATCATCTCGCGCTGCTGTTGCTGCGGAGATGGCGCGGGCGCCGGAGCTGTCGTTTGCGCTCCTATCGCCGCCGCCATACACAACGCCAAACCACAACCAGACCGCTGGAACACGTTCATGATCTCTCCTCGTACACGTTAGGGCTCTCAAGGATTGTAGTCGCTCATGCTGCCGGGCTTCTGCGATACTGCGGTGATGCGCCGTCGTTCCGCCTTCGCCATAGCGCTTGCCGCGGCCGCCACCTTTGCGCCAGTCTTTGCTCCACTCTGGGCGACGCTGGCGGCGCAGGAGCCGAACGACCCGGCGCCGCCCTCTAACCTCTATACCCTGCATGTCTATACCAACCTCATGCAGTTTCCGACACTCGTATTGAGGCCAGACCTCAGCCCGATGAAACCGGTCCCGCGCGAAAAGTTCGATATCAGCATCGATGGCGGCCCACTCTTCCACCCCACCAAGATGCGCATCGAAGGCAACGACCCGATATCGCTGGCCGTGCTGCTCGATGCCGGAGGCGAGCAAAGCAGCGTCCTCCGGGATTTCGCGCGCTCCTTCCCTCAACTCATTCTCGGCGCGCTTCATCCCCAGGACCGAATCTCGATGTATTCCGTGGATTGCACCGTCATGCGCACGCTCAAAGAGGAGCCTGCGGTAGACCCGGCGCTGATCGCGCAAGGTATCGCCAATGCGCTGGCAGCACCCGGCCTGCATGGAACGAAGACCAAGCCTGCCTGTGGCTCTCACCTTCATCTGTGGGACGCGATGGCGATGGTCGGGCAGGAACTTGGCGGCTCACCCAGCCGCCGCGTCCTTCTGGTCGTCTCCCTGGGCCGCGAGAATGGAAGCAAAGACAGCCTCTCATGGGCTGCCGAGTATCTCAGCAGCCAGGGGGTCGCTGTCTTTGGCCTGCGGGACAACCCGGAATACAGGCGAGAGTCGAGCTTCATGAGTTTCGGAGGCGGGTCTGGCGGGACAGGTCGCCGAGGTGGTCTCAACTTGCCCGGCACCATCAGTGATGAGGATCTGTTCGCCGTCATGTGCGGCAGAAACGGCGGCATGATTTTGGACGCCTCAATGCCCGGCGTCGCAGAAGACCTGCGGCACCTGATCGAGCTACTGCGCGGACGTTACATCATCGAGTACCCGCGTCCTGAGGATAAACAGGCCGCCATGCACAGCCTCGACATTACGATCGCCGGCACCAACGCCTTCATCCGTCCCACGGGCGGCTCATCGCCTATCCCCGATCCGGCTATCCTCGCCGATCCGAATACGCTGCCGAGCACGCCATCGCCGGCGAAGGCCGGCAGCCGCCGCCATCTCCCGCAACACTAAGGCAGTTTTCCTGTTGCCGGGGTTCTCGAAACAGTTGTGCAGTGGCGTTTTCTTCACGGAAAACGCCCATAAGGGTTGTGGCGTCGGACTACACCCACAGGAAAACTGCTCTAATCCGCGTTGTTGGAGATAGCGTCGATATACGCTACGTCGAGCACTGTGCCCTGTATGGTGATGTTGGTGTTATCGAGCTCGGTGCCAGCCGCTGGTGTGGTGCCGTGGGCAGGATCGTTTTGGTCAGTGATCGTTCCGCCAGTGTAGAAAGCGTGGATCTGGCCGCCATAAGCCGTGAAAATCTTGTGGTACTGCTGCACCCAGCAAAGTCCCGTCAGGCTGCCGTAGTAGTATGCGTTCTGGTCGGTGTTAGGGAACGGCACATGCACCGTACCGCCTGGAGTGAGGCTGGGAATGATCGTCGCCTTTGGCGTGCTGCCAAGGTTGACCATGGTGAGGCAGTTGAAGTTCTGTCCCGTGGCCTGGCGCTCGCCGTTGGCGCATTGCTGCGCGGCGATCCACATCGTATTGTCGTCCGCGAACAACAGCTTCGAGTGATGGCCGTCGGCGATGCTGATGGGGTTCGAAAGCGCGTTGGTGGCGAGGTTCATGGTGGTCAGGTAGCCGGTAAACAGGCCATCGGCACGCGGCGTGTTCCCCAGCGCGCCGGAAGGGAGCAGGCTGAACAGCGACTGGCCGGCGATATACAGCGTTGTGCCGTTGGATAAGACGGTGGTAACGCCTCCAGGTACCGCCACCGGATTCGGTCCGGGAGTCGCGGCCAAGGGCGAAGGCGCGGCGGGATCGAGCGGGTTGATGGTCGGGATGGTGTCGACTGTCAGCGCGCCTTCCTGAAGGAAGGTGATCCCGGCAGTGGTCCCACCGCATTCGGGGCCGCAGTTCAACACGTAGGCGGTGTTTCCGTCGAGCGAGAAGGACACGTCGGAGGGCCTGTCAAACGTCCCTCGCACCGGCACAATGCAGTAGACCGGC